>Ga0206107_1000135_pt1 | contig 58410 bp, 57 predicted proteins | sample 2B0metagenome_FD_148652 | JGI IMG/M metagenome (GOLD analysis project Ga0206107, IMG submission 148652) | Enriched microbial communities from leaf-cutter ant dump, University of Wisconsin, Madison, United States - 2B0 | ecosystem: Environmental > Terrestrial > Nest > Insects nest > Nest dump...
ACCAGACGGCCCAGAAGTCGATCATGTAGGTTTTTCCGATCAACGATGCGCGGCTGGCGGTGCCGCCGTCCATGAGTGTCACCTGGAAGTCGGGAATCTGCTTCCCAACCTTGATCGCCCGATTGGGATTAAGCGCACGAACGACGTAGCTCACATCCCCGTTCTCAACGGCGACAATTTCGTTGGGGAATGTCTCGATCAGTTTGCCGACCATCGTTTCGGCTCGTTCGAGCTTCTCTGGATCGCCCCATGAGGCCTCCTCCATACAGGCTCGAACAAGTGAACGGAAGGACGTGGTACGCCAGGCATGTTCCTGCAGTTCGCGTACCGAGTTCGTTTCCAACCTCTTGATCCACGTACGAAGTCGACGCTGCGCTCCACTGTTGATCGACCACAGCGTATCCTTGACAGGAAGGATCGTCGTAATCTGGTCAACAAGTGCCGGGTCAAGCTCCGGCTGTTCGGCGAGCTTTATCGCTGCGAACATCCGCACGGTGGGGTGTGGATCGTTCAGTCCATCATGGATCGGACGCATCGCCTCGACGAATCTGGGGCGGAACTGCTCGACAAGTTTGTGGAGTGCGGCGGTGTCGAGCGGTGCCTTCGTTCCGATGGCGCGACTCATGTGCACTTCCAGCGCGATCTGAAGCTCCGCACTCTCTACCCCCATGCGGTACTGCGCCTCGTCGAACGCGACGATCCGGTTGATCCAATCGTGCTTCTGGTCATAGGCGAACTGCGCTGTGGCGGTCCCGCCCCGTGGTAGCGCAGCGGGGGAGAAGGTGATGCGTGCGCGACTATCCTTGACAGGCACCACAGTTCTATAGTCACCGCCGCCATCATACGTGTAGGACGCCGCGCGCGGAGCGTTGACGCTCCGGCCGAAACGGGCGTTTGCCTCGCCCACCACGCCGAGCAGCTGGTAGGAGACCTCCTCCTTGCCCGGCACCTCGACTTCGTAGACGTAGTTGCCGTTCGGCAGCCGTGTCATCTCCGCAGCGGTTCCGAAGTTGAAGTCGTTCCAGCTTCCAACGATCTTGACGACATCAATCGTGTGGGAATACTTCAGGTAGGGGAGTGCGATTTCAAGGCCGATCGTTTCGTCCTTCTCGGGTGCCGGGAGGATCACCGAGGCAAACTGGTGGTCCACCGCCGTGGCGACCAGGGTGAAGAATCTGCCGTCCGGTATGTTGAGCGTGAAGGAGCCGTCGCGCTCCACCGGAACGCTTTTCAGTGGCTGCATGCCGATGGAGCCACCGGCCGGATACAGGTGCACGTCGGCGGCAGCGGCGGGGCGACCATTTGCGCCGAACACGTGCCCCTTCACCGTGCCGGCGGAAACCACACCGGCAGCGGCAGTGAGTGCCAGAGCAGCGAGCGAGAGCAGGCCGGGCATCGGTTTCATCACAGAAACTGGCGGAGATGATGTGAGTAGAAGAGGAGCCTCAACGCGGGCGCTGGGGGGAGTGGAACGAGCTGGCGCAAACGTAGGGTTGGCATCCGTTAACCACAAGGACATTCGTGGTCCGAAAAAGGACGGAATGCGGAGGGTGTGACACCTATGTGGAGCAGCAGGGCAAGCGAAATGTCCGGCCACGCGTGTCGAATCGCCGCCGCCGCGAACTCCCGCAAGAAGGGTGGACCGTGCCCAGTAAACCTCATGGTGCTTGTTGCATCCTGCACGCCCCGATGCCCAGCAACGGCATGGGCGTATATTCCCCGGCCATCAGGCCCCGTCTGTAACCTCTCTCCCTATGCAACTCGCAACCTATCGTCTTCACGTCCTTCCCCTCATCGCCGCGGCACTTCTGCTCGGTGCGTGCAGCAAGGGGGTGGTAAAGCCAGCGGGGGATGACGTTGCCGTGCGAACGCTCGAACGGCTCCGCGCGCAATGGGCATCCACACCGCGCATCACCGCAATCGGCGAGATGGCAATCAGCGGCGTTCCGGTCACGGTTCGGTTCGACGCCATCGTCTCCGGGCGCGACAGCCTCCGCGTTGGCCTGACCGGACCCTTCGGTATCACTGTTGGTGCGCTCTCGTCCACACCGACGGAGTTCATCTTCTTCAACGCGCAGGAGGGGGAGGTGGTGGAGGGCGTTCCGTCGCGCCAGACCTTCCGTGAGCAGGTGCAGCTCGATCTGGACTACTCCGAGATCGTTGCGCTGTTCCGTGGTGAGATCCCCCGACTTCCCGCACTCGGCGAGTTCACCGCCGAACTGCGCGGCGACGAGATCACCTACACCGTGCCCGGCGCAGGTGGTGTTCGGGAGATCTTCACCGTCGACACCTCCGACCTCAGCGTGCCGCTCTATCGCCGGGAACGGGGGGAGGATGACTCGAAGACGGTGGAGGTGGAGATCGAGGCCAGAACCTTCATGGCAATGGGGGAGCGGCGCTTCCCGCACAACGTGATGGTGCGGATCAACAACGCCGAGCGCACTGTTTCCATCACCGTTGAGCGCGTTCGTGCGTCGGTGGAGGCAACCCGCACCTTCCGCCTCGACATCCCCTCCGACATTCCCCGGCGTCGTCTGTGAGTCACGCGCTCCGCCTGTTCGTCGTTCTCCTGCTTCTGTGTGTGTGCCTCTCCAGGGTGCGCGCGCAGCCGGACACGACGCGCCGTGTGGATACGCTGGGGCTACCCCCCGACACCACGGCACGCAGCAGCGACACCGTGCGGACAACGATGCACCGCTCGCAGGTGGACACCACAATTCTTTATTCGGCGCGGGACAGCATCCGCTCCGACATCCGCCGCAAGATTATCCGGCTGTGGGGCGATGCCGTCGTGGTCAACGGTGACATGCGGCTCGAAGCTGCCTACATCGAGATCGATTACGGCCAGAACCTGCTGCTCGCACGCTCCCGCTACGACAGCACGCTGCGGCGTCACGTGGGTGTGCCCCTCTTCCGCGACGCCCAGCAGGAGGTGAGCGCCGAGGAGCTGGCCTACAATTTCAAGACCCGGCAGGCCAGCCTGAAGGCGGCGGAGTCGAAGCTGGAGGATGCCTTCTACTACGGCGCGGCAATCCGCAAGGTTGACGACAATACCTTCTTCATCAAGGATGGTGTGTACACCACCTGCGATGAACCCCATCCACACTACTGGTTCAGCAGCACGGAGATGCGCGTCGAGGCGGGGGACAAGGTGTTTGCCGACCACCTCGCGCTGAACATCGCCGGTGTGCCGGTCTTCTACATGCCGATTGGCGTCTACTTCCCGCTGGACCGCAAGGGGAAGATGTCGGGCATCATCCTGCCACAGCTTCCGCCACAGGTGAGCGGACAGCTCGGGGTCATCATCGAGCCTATCGGCTTCTTCTGGGCGGGGAACGACTATATCGACGCGCTTGCCACCCTGAGCATCTACGGCAAGGGCGGGGGGACACTCACGCTGAAGCCGCGGTTCAGGCACAACGCCCTGCACATCTCCTCCGACCTCACCTTCACGGGCGGGCTTACCCGCGACACGCCGGATGATCCGTACCACACGAACATTCGCGTGCAGTACGGCCACAGCCAGGCCATCAGCCGCGTGACGCGCATCGACGGCAACATCGACTACACGACACAGAACTTTCTCCGCAACACCAATCAGCGCATCAACGACATCACACGGGTGCAGGACGTGACGACGCAGCTCGTCAGCTCCAACATCTCCTTCAACACCCAGGTGCTCGGCACTTCGATCAGCGTCGGCTACGGCCGCGACCAGAACATCATCACCGACCGATTGAACGCGAGCATCCCGTTCGGCATCACGCTTCCCACCATCACCCCGTTCGCGTCGAGCGACGGGGGGAATCGCGTGTTCCCCGACAACATCTCGTTCGGTCTGAGCATGAGCGGACAGCAGCAGTTCAATCGCAGCGACACCCTTGCCGACGGCTCCCGGTTGCGCGACAAGCCCTTCGGCGCGTCGATCAACCCCTCGCTCTCGATCCCGATCCCCACCGGCGATCTCTTCTCGCTCTCGATTGGACCAACCTTCCGCGCCGGCCTTTTCTACCGCAGCGTGCGCAAGGAGTTCGTTGACTCCGTCCTGACAACGGCGGAGGAAACGCGCCGCCCCGTCACCAATCCCTTCCTCACCTACAACTGGGGGGTGAACGCAACGCTCTCCACCAAGTTCTACGGTCTCGTCCAGCCGCGCGTGCTCGGGGTCAACGCCATTCGCCACACGGTGATCCCGACCGTCACCTTCAACTACTCCCCGGATAACGGCACGCGCTACCGCGACTCGGTGATCGACCCGAGGACGGGGAAGTTCTACACCTACACCATCTTTGATCCCGATGCGGGGCTTGGTTACGTTCCTGCACAGGGGGAGAATCTCGGCGCAACGCTCGCGCTCTCCAATATCTTCGAGGCAAAGATTGCGCAGGAGGACACGCTCCCCGACAGGAAGGTGACGTTGCTGAACCTGGGCATCTCGACCTCCTACAACGCACGCGCGTACAACGGGGTCGAGTGGAGTCCGATTACCGTGACGGCCAGCACCGAGCTTGGAACAATCGGTTCGATCAGCGGCAACGCCACGTTCGACCTCTACCGTCGCAACGATTCCACCGGCCTGCTCACGCCAACGTTTCTGGGATGGAGCGGGGGGCTTGTGCACCCTACGAGCGCAAGCATTAGCTTCAACACGGGCTTCAGCGACGCGGGCTTCACCGCCGGTGTGCCGATCACCGCGGTTGCCGACAGCGCCGCTGCTCGCCGCGCCCGGTTCGACTTCGCGCCGGTGCCGTTCAACGAGGGGGAGTTCTTCGGGGAGAATGTGCGGGGGATCAGTGATTTCAGGATACCCTGGCAGCTCGACCTCAGCGTGACCTACTCGCTCTCCGAACGCTACCTCATCAGCCAGCGCGGTATCGCCGACAGTCTGTTCATCGATAAGACGCTCAGCGTTATTCCCAGCGTCAGTTTCTCGCTGACGCCCACAACCACGATTCGTGGAAGCGTTGCGTGGAACCCCCTGGCGCGGGACGATTTTTCAAAACTGACGATTCCGGCGCTGACGCTTACCAAGGATCTCCACTGCTGGGAACTCTCCTTTACCTGGCAGCCGACCGGCATCTCCCGCTATTACGGGTTCCGCATCGGGCTGAAGGCACCGCAGTTGCAGGATATCAAAATCGAACAGCAGCGCTCGTCGTACGAGCCACCGTGAGCCGGCAATGCAGCACACTCACACTTCCGGTACTCCTCGTTCCTCTCTACAATCATCTATGCGACAGCTCCTCGTTTTCTCGCTCTTGGCATCGCTCCTCCTCTTCGGCTGTGGTGGCTCTGGAGGTGCGGGGCGGAAGATCTCCGGCGACACTGTACGGACGGCAAGCGGGTTGAAGTACATCGAGATCGAGCGGGGGAGCGGACCTGTTGCGATGGAGGGGATGAACCTTCGTGTGGACTATGCGGGATACTTCCTGAACGACACGCTCTTCGATACCTCCATCGATTCGATTGCGCGCCTGCACGGTCGCCGTGGAGGAGGGCCGTTCGCGCTGAACCTTGGTTCCGGGAGTGTCATCGCCGGCTGGGAGGAGGCGCTCGCCACTGATATGCGCGTGGGTGGGTGGCGCAGGTTGATCGTTCCTCCGCAGCTCGCCTACGGATCGCGTCCACGCAGCGGCATCCCTCCCAACTCCACGCTCGTGTTCGACATCCATCTCCTCAGTGCCCGCGAGGACACGATTCGGTTGATGAGTGGCCTGCGCTACGTCCAGCGCCGCAAGGGGAAGGGGATGCGGATCGATCCGGGCACCAAGGTTCGCGTGAACTACGCAGGCTATCTGGCCGACGGCACGCTTTTCGACACGTCGATCGACTCGATTGCGCGTCTGCATAAGTTTGATCGTGGCGGCGTGCCGTTCGAGCCGCTTGAGTTCGTGGTGGGGCGCGGCAACGTGATCCAGGGGTGGGATGAGGGTCTGACACACGAGATGTACGTCGGTGGCCGCCGCAGGCTGATCATCCCCCCGGCACTCGGCTATGGGGACTATGTCCATGGAAGTATCCCGGCAAGCTCAACGCTCGTGTTCGACATCGAAGTGGTGTCGGCAGATCCGGGAGACCGATAGGAGAGCCTATGATTCTTCGACCTGCCGGGAATGAGATGGTTGCCGTGCGCCAGGACGACCACGCTGCGCTTGCTGCGTGGTTGCTGGAGCACTGGATCGACCGCACGTTCCGCAACGAGCCGCGGCGCGAATCGATCCTTCGCGCCGCACGCCTGCACGACAACGGCTGGAAGGATCTGGACGACGCCCCAACGCGGGATTCGGCAACCGGGCTTCCGGTGAACTTCACCGACGTGACGCCGGAACAGGCGCTCGATATCTGGCGGCGTGGCACCGACGCGTTGATGGATGACCCTTTCGTTGAACTGCTGGTGGTCCACCACGCCTATTCGATCTACGAGACGGCCTACAAGCGGGTGGCGGAGTGGAAGGCGTTCTTCACGGAGTTCGCGCAACGGCGGGCGCGCCTCCGCTCCCGGCTCGGCGTGGACCATCCCGAACTCGAACATGCCTACAGCTTTCTGCGCATGGCCGATCAACTCTCGCTGGCGTGGTGCATGAAGCCGGAGCCGTGGGATGAGCGACCGGTGCAGTACGCCGGATATCGCTTTCGTCGCGAGGGGGAGGGGTGGCTGTTCACTCCGTGGCCCTTCGATACCCGCGAGCTGCGGTACGATCTGCCGGTTGCGCGGCTCCGCGCCGAGGGATACCGGACGCGTCCACTGCTCGCACGCGCTCTCGCAACGACCGAAACCGAGACGATCCTCCTGACGCCGATGGCGCTGCATCGGCGGTAGCCTGGGCCGACGCGAGTTCCGGCTCATCGACAATGAACGTCACTGATCTACTCTCCCGGAGATTCTGCTGCGATGGTGACCGAGTCGCGCGCGCTCACGCCGCTGCCATCCCCCGATGCGCTTCTCGTCGTTCACGGCGAGCTTCCGTCGGAAACGCTTCTCCAACGCCTTGGCGCGCGTGTTCCGGTAGTGATCGCGACCGACGGGGCGGCCTCCCGTTTCCTGCGTGCCACCGGGTGTGCTCCATCGGTTGCGGTGGGTGACGGCGACAGCGTCACGGACGCCGAGAAGCTGGTGAACGCGAGTCGGGCGTTCGTCCTGATGCCGGATCAGGAGAGCGGAGACCTGGAGAAGGCGCTTGGATGGAGCCAGGCGCAGGGCCACCGCTCGCTGTGGCTCGTCGGCGTCGTGGGGAGAAATCCCGACCACGCGTTCAATAATCTGTCGGTGCTCGCGCGCTGGTCGCAGCGGGTCGATCTCCTCCTCCTTCACGACGGCTGGTGGGGGATCGTTCTCTCTCGTGGAAGTGTGCGGTTTGCCGTTCCGGTTGGGGCGCGCGTCAGTCTGCTTCCACTGCCCCGCGTCCAGTTGAGCACATCGGGACTGCGGTGGGAACTTCGTGACGAGGCGCTGGAGTTTGGTGTGCGCGAGGGTGCGTCGAACGAGGCCGTGAAAACAGAGGTCTCGCTCGACGTTCACTCCGGTGCTCTGTTCGCGTACGTCGAGGTTGCTCCACCATTTCCGAGCTGAGCGGAGATTCTCCGTCGTCTCCAGCGCCCGCCTTCCGCCGCTGCGTCAGATGCCTGCATCTACTCCTGTATACAGCACTCCGTTTCTCCCATCACCTTCCTATGCGCATCACGGTCATCGGTTCTGGATTCGGCGGACTCGCTGCCGCCGTTCGTCTTCAGACGCAGGGCCACCGGGTGACGCTCGTCGAGAAGCGCGACAGGCTCGGCGGGCGGGCCTACGTCTATCGGCAGGAGGGATTCACGTTTGATGGAGGCCCAACCGTCATCACCGCGCCGTGGCTGATCGAGGAGCTGTTCTCCGAGGCGGGGCGCGATCCCGGGGACTATCTCACCATCGTTCCTGTCGATCCGTTCTACAGGATTTTCTTCGAGGATGGCGAGAGCTTCCACTACAACGACGACCCGGAGGGGATGGAGCGGGAGGTGGCGCGGTTCAATCCCGATGACGTGGTGGGCTATCGTCGCTTCCTGGCGCGAACGGAGGAGATCTTCCGCACCGGCTTCGGCCTGATCGACAGTCCCTTCCTCACCCTCGGCTCGATGGTGAAGGTGCTCCCCGATCTCGTTCGTCTTCGCGCCGATCGTCCCGTCTACCGCTACGTGTCGCGCTACATCCGGGATGAACGGCTGCGGCGCGTCTTCAGCTTCCACCCGCTTCTGGTGGGTGGCAATCCCTTCCAGACCACTTCGATCTACACCCTTATTCTCTTTCTCGAACGGCGCTGGGGGGTCTGGTTCGCGATGGGGGGGACCGGCGCCGTTGTGGACGCGCTCGCCAGACTCTTCGGCGAACTGGGGGGGGAAGTGCTGCTGGAGAGCGAGGTGGAGGAGATCGAGATCGACGGTGCGAGTGGGCGGGCGAGCGGTGTACGACTGAAGGGAGGAAGAACGCTTCACTCGGATGCCGTGGTCTGCAACGGTGATGTCGCCCAGGCCTACCGGACGCTCGTGCCTGCGCGCTTCAGGCGACGCAACACGGACCGGCGGATCGAGGGGATGGACTACTCGATGAGTCTTTTCGTCCACTACTTCGGCACCAACCGACAGTATCCCGCAATTCCGCACCACAGCATCATCCTCGGTGAACGGTACGAAGGGTTGCTCGACGACATCTTCCGGCACCATCGGCTTCCCGACGATTTCTCGCTCTATCTCCATCGTCCCACGGCAACCGATCCCTCGCTCGCGCCCGCAGGGTGCGACGCCTTCTACGTCCTTTCGCCGGTGCCACATCTCGCGAGCGGGACCGATTGGCGCGCGGAGGGGAGGGGGTACCGCGACGCCATCGTGAAGTATCTGGAGGAGCGTCATCTCCCCGACCTCTCGCGCCACATCGTCACCGAGCGGTGGATCGATCCGCTGCACTTCCGCGATACCCTGAACAGCCATCTCGGCAGCGCCTTCAGCATCGCGCCAACCCTGACACAGAGCGCGTGGTTCCGTCCCCACAACCGCTCGGAGGATGTGCCGAACCTCTACTTCGTTGGTGCGGGAACACATCCCGGTGCAGGACTGCCCGGGGTGATAAGCTCCGCGAAGATCGTTGCCGAACTCATTGCGAAGGAACAGCGCGGGTAGGTCGCTCGAAGAGGGAAACAAGGATGAGGGGAGATGCCGGACACACAGTATATTCCCGGCTCCAGTCGAGAGAGCACAAACTATCTCCCCCTATGGCCGATACGATCTTCTCGAAGATTCTTCGCCGCGAGCTTCCCGCCGACATCGTCCACGAGGACGAACAGGTGCTGGCAATCCGCGACATCGCTCCCCAGGCACCAACGCACATCATCATCATCCCGAAGAAGGCGATCCCTACCTCCAATGACGTTGCGGCAGAGGATGAGCAGCTCGTGGGACACATGGTGCACGTTGCCGCGCGAATCGCCGCGCTGGAGGGGATTGCCGAGAGCGGCTACCGCCTCATCATCAACTGCAACCACGATGGGGGGCAGACGATTCCGCACCTCCACCTGCACCTGCTGGGTGGACGGCTCCTCTCGATCCCCATCGCGTGAGCGCAGCCAACAAATCCCACCAGGTGGCGCACATCTTCTCCGTTGCCATCCTCACGGTGAGCGACCGCGCCGCACGGGGTGAGTACAGGGATCGCTCCGGTCCCGCTGCCGCTGCGCTGCTCGACGCAGAACAGTTCGCTGTGGTTCGTGCGGAGGTCGTGCCGGACGAGATTGACATCATCGCGGGTGCGTTGCGCCGTGCAGTGGCAGAGCGGATTGCGCTGGTGCTGACCACCGGAGGCACGGGATTTTCCGGGCGGGACATCACCCCGGAGGCAACGCTCCGGGTGGTTGAGCGCCGTGCCGATGGGCTGACCGAGGCGATGCGTGCCGGCACACTCCCGCTGACTCCCTTTGCCATGATCTCGCGTGCCGTTGCCGGCATTGCCGGTTCAACGCTCATCGTGAATCTCCCCGGCTCACCGCGTGCGGTGGCGGAGTGTCTGCCGATCATCCTGCCGGTGCTGCCGCATGCGCTTGCGCACATCGCCGGCGGGAACCCCCACGGCACGGCGTAGGCGTTGCGTCTCTCCAATGAGGCAAAAGTGCGCGCAGTGGTATCGCTCGTGTGGTCTTCCCTGCACCTTCTTGCTCGCTCCTGATTCCTGACCTCTCACCCCATGACGTTTCCCGAACTTTTCCGCTCCGACGTTCGCATCGAGCGGGATAGAGCCTATCTCGACGGCGGACACGAGCGGCATCGACTCGACATCTATGCGCCACCGGACGCGCGCGGACTTCCGGTGCTCCTCTTCTTCCACGGTGGTGGCTGGTACAGCGGTGATAAACGACTCTTCGAGCATCTCGGCCGGGCCTTTGCCGTCCGTGGATGCGTTGCCGTGGTTGTCAACTACAGGCTGACACCCGAAGTGAAAGGCCCGGAGCATGCACGCGATGCCGCCGCTGCGCTCCAGTGGGTTCACGGCAACATCGAACAGTATGGTGGCAGTGCGGACCGGCTCGTAGTGTCGGGACACAGCGCGGGTGGCCACCTTGCGGCGCTCATCACCCTCGACCCACGCTACCGCGCCGAGTTCCCGATTTCCGAGGGTGCGCTCCGTGGCGTTGCAATGATCAGCGCAGCCACCGACCTTCGTATCCATGCCGAGACCACAACCTTTACGCCACGCGAGCGAATCGAGGAGGCGTTTGGTTCGAGCCGCGGCGAGCTTGGTGCCGCTTCGCCCATCGAGTACGTCCACGCTGGTGCGCCGCCGTTTCTGATACTCGTCGCCGAGGATGATCCTCCCGGTCTCCGCGAGCAGGGACGTCGCCTCGCCGATGCCTTGCGCGAGGCGGGCACGATCCTTCACTACGCGAGCATCAAGGGGCGCGACCACTTCTCGATAGTCCGGCGCTTTGGTCCCAGCGACGACCCAACCGTTGGGGCTGTCGTCGATTTCATCAACCACTATGCCACTCCGGTGGCGCCTCGTCCATGACCGTACGTCCACTCCTGGCGATTCCAACCCTTGCCCTGCTGATCGCCGCCTGCGCTGACAAGGCACCCGATTCCGTTTCGCGTGACAGCGCCGCGCCCCCGCAGACGACGAGCAGCCAGCCTGCGGTGAGCGATGGCGGCGATTCGACCGCTCGTGTCAGGAGCGCCGTGAATGCCGGCTACGATACCCTCTTCCCAAAGGACGCGGCGGACCCTGCAACCCGCACCGACACTGCCGACGGCACGCTGACGGTGAAGGGGAGCGGAGCGCGCGAGGGGACGTGGAAGATGTTCGACGCCACCGCGACGCTCGCGGAGGATGTTCGTGCCGGTTCTACGGTTACGACACTCTCGATCGAGGGACATCGTGGAATGCCCGAGGCCACGGTTGCGCTGCGGCTGACGAGCGATGGACCGATCAATCCGGGGCGCTACGGAATTGGTCAGGCTGCCTCTCCGGTTCGTGTCGATGCGCGGTGGGACCTCGATGGAACGATGTATCGGGCGTTGAACGGGACCACGGCGACCGGGTGGGTGGAGATTACGTCGATGAGCAACAACCGCGTTCGGGGGAGCTACAACCTGACCCTGCCGCCGCTCGATGGGGGCGGCCCTGCACAGACGGTGAGCGGCGACATCGACCAGGAGATTCTGGTGAAGAAGTAGGAGTCAACCGCCGGGTTTCTGCTGTCCGTTCGCGTCCTGCCGATCGTTCGATATCGGATCTCTGGACGTTCCAACACTTCTCTGATCCTGTGGACCCTGTCACTGGCGCACTCACGCTTGGCCTTGCCTACGCGCCGCTGGCGCTGGGCATCTTCGTGACGATGCGGGTCTTCAACATTCCCGACATCACTGCCGACGCGTCGCTGACGGCGGGGGGAGCGGTCACCGCTGCACTGCTCGTCGCGGGGTTCGATCCCTGGCTTGCCACGCTTCTCGCAACCATCGCTGGCGTTGTTGCGGGAATGCTGACGGGACTGATCCACACACGGCTCAGGATTCAGGCGCTGCTGGCTGGCATTCTGGTGATGACCGCGTTCTACTCGCTGAACCTGCGGGTGATGGGTGGGCGCTCGAACGTTCCTCTCGCCCAGTTCGACACCGTTTTCACCCCGCTGCAAGCGCTCCTTCCCGGCGTGGACGACTCCACGCGCACGCTGCTGCTGTTGCTGCTCATCACTGCCCTGTTCGTTGCGGCGCTTTCGTGGCTCTTCCGTACCGATGCAGGGCTGGCGATGCGCGCAACGGGCGACAACGAGACGATGGCCCCGGCGCTCGGCATCAACCCCGACGCAATGAAGCTGCTCGGCATCGCGCTCGCCAACGGCGTGATTGCCGTCAGCGGAAGCCTCGTGGCGCAGTATCAGGGGTACGCCGACATCGGTATGGGAATCGGGATCGTTCTGTTCGGTCTGGCGAGCGTGATGATTGGCGACACGTTCGCCTCCGCGCTCGGGCAGGAGCGTTCGATGCCGGTACGGCTGGCTGCCGTTGTGCTCGGCTCCGTTCTGTTCCGTGGCGTTGTGGCGCTCGTGCTCTGGCTCGGACTTCCGCCGGGCGACATGAAGCTGATGACCTCGCTCTTTGTGCTTGCTGCCATTCTGCTGCCGGGAACGCGCAAACTTCTGCCGCGCTGGAAGCGTGCGTAGGTGAGAGCTTCTGTTTAGGGCTATTCAGGAAAAGACCGTCACGCTCCACTCCGGCAGCAGCATCCCGACGGCCTTGTCACTCATAACCATCGTTCTCCTTGGGCTTTACCGACAACTCCGGGACGCTTCTCGTCACCTGTCCCGACCGCATCGCCCCAACGTTGCGTGAAGAGATCGAGGGGATGGGATATGTGGTGGCCGACGCGTTCGCTACGGGCGTTGTGCTCACCGGCACCGTGCGCGACGCGATGCGGCTGAACCTGTGGTGCCGGACCGGGTATCGCGTGCTCTCCCTGCTCGATGAGGTGTGGGTACACAACCCGGATGGCCTGTACTCCTTTGCCCGAACGATTGAGTGGGAACGGTGGATACCGAGCACCGGGATGATCACCGTGCACGGCGTTGCGCGCCACCACACCGTGCGCGACACCCGCTTCCCGATGCTGCGGGTGAAGGATGCCATCGTGGATCGTCTCCGCGAGCGGAACGGCAGCCGTCCCGACGCAAGCCCCGACCATTCCGGTGCCTCGGTGTACCTGCGCTGGGATGACGATGACAGGTGCAGCCTCTGGATCGACACCACCGGCGTGCCGCTGACGCGGCGTGGCTATCGGCACAATCCCTGGCGCGCTCCGATGCACGAGGCGCTCGCCGCCGCCATCGTTCGCCTGACCGGATGGGACCCTGCAACGCCCTTCGTCAACCCGATGTGCGGGAGCGGCACGCTCGCGGTGGAGGCGGCGCTGGCTGGCGCAAACATCCCGCCCGGCATCTTCCGCAACCACTTCTCCTTCATGGGGTTGGTGGGATACGAGCAGGACGTGTGGCAGGAGATGCGGGAAGCGGCGGAAGGGGAGCGGAGAATGGAGGGGGTTGGTCCGATTATCGCGAGCGACAACGATCCGGGGGCGATAAGCGCCGCGCGGGAGAACGCGCGAAGTGCAGGGGTGGAGAGTTTGATCCGTTTCGAGACGTGTGATGTGGCCGAGACCACCGTGCCGGAGGAGCCGGGCGTGATCATCGTCAACCCGGGATACGGTGCGCGGATGGGGGAGGAGGAGGAACTGGCGCCGCTGTACAAGCGGATTGGCGATATGTTCAAGACGCGCTGCCAGGGATACAGCGCGTTTGTCTTCACCGGCAGTCGTCTCCTCGCCGGCTCCGTTGGTCTGCGCGCTTCGGCACGGATTCCTCTCTACAACAGCACGATCGATACGCGATTGCTGCGATACCAGATGTACGTGGGGAGCAGAAGGCAGCCGGGGGGAGTTGAGAGCCACGAATAGGGAAAAAACTCCACAGAATGGCGGCATGTGGCGTTCGGTGTATTCCTGATCGCGGAGTGCACGGCACCGTTCCGGCTGTCTCCTGCGAGACCATGAAGGGGGAGCGTCGAGCGATGATCCGTTGCAAGCATCTCCTCAACTTCCTGCTGTCTGTTACCTCTGGCTATCAATACCGCTCCCTCCTGTAGTAGATTGCGCCTGTCGAGGTCGCCCATCTGGTATTCGCCCTGCACCTGGCAGTTCTCCCACTCTCTCCAACCGACCACGCGCCCTCCCGCGTGTCATGCCATGCGCCGACTCTTTGCGCCTTTTCTCCTCTTTTTCACCCTGCTTCTCCCTGCCGTTCTCCGCGCGCAGTTCCCTGCGTCGTGCGATACGGCAAAGACCTGCATCGGCAACGCGCTTACAACGAGCGTGACGGCTGGGAAGGGAGCGCAGTACGTCGATGTCGACTCGAACTATCGTCTGCGCTCGTTGACCGGAGCGATCACCTTTGAAGCCTGGATCAAGCCCGAACAGCAGGTGGGGAAGCGGCAGTTCGTCGCCGGACTGTGGGGTCCGAATCGTGACAACAACGATTCGTGGGCTGTCTGGATCGAGGGGGAGACGATCACCTTCACCCTCAATCCCGACCTCAGCTTCCTTGGGGATGCCGACAACACGACGGCCACCTACACGCTGCCCGGACTCTACACGCGCGGCTGGACGCACCTTGCCTGCGTGTGGGACAGCGCCTCCACGGCGGCACGCATCATTATCGACGGCTACGAGGCGGCGCGGGCAACGAACCCGACGGTGCCGATGCTGCGGTTGAAACAGGCCGAGGATCGAAAGCTGCTGACGCAGATCTGTGCCACCAACGCTCTCTACGACGACACGGTGCGCTTTCGCACCTTCAAGGGACAGATCGACGAGATTCGCATCTGGCGCCGCGCGCTTGCCGAGACCGAGATCCGCTGCGGACGCGATCTATCGATGGAGGGGAACGAGCCGGGCCTGGTGCTCTACTACCGCTGCAACGAGGGACAGAACGTCCAGAACCTGTGCGACGCGACGGGCAACGGCATCTACGGACGGATGCGAAGCGGTGCCGCCTGCCGGTCGAGCGACCGCAAACTGACGCCGACCGTGGTGATCTCGCCTGCCTCAATCGACCAGACGCTCTACTGCACGAGCGATACCACGCTCACCTTTACCATCACCGACACGTCGATCTGCGGAAGCCAGGCCACGCTCCAGATGGTCGGTACCGATGCCGGACTCTTCAGTCTCAGCCAGAACTCGGTAACGCTGGTGCAGAACGTGCCGCAGACGATCACGGTGCGCCTTCGCGCAACGGTGATCGGCACGATCAACGCGCGGCTGCGCGTGAACCGCGCGAATCGCTGCAACGCCTTCGTCGAGGCGAGCATTCGCTTTCAGCGCCGCACCGAACTCGACTACAACAAGGGGCGGATGCTGATGGATACCCTCTTCGTCGGCTGCCAGGAGCGCACCTTCAGCGAGGACACGCTCCAGATCTGCAATCGTACCGGCAGACCGATGACGATTGACAGCGCGCGGCTCACCGTGGGGCGCGTGATGGCGTGGCGTCCACGCAACCCGGCGGAGACACTCCCCCTCACGCTCCAGAACGGTGAGTGCTGGTACGCAATCGTCAGGATGTCGATGCTGCCAACGGATACTTCGAGGACCGAGCGCGACACGTTCCTGATCGCCAGCGACGACCGCTGTGCCGGAAGCGGGGTGATCCCGATCTCCGGCCGTATCCAGGAGGTACTGGGGATATGGGACCCTGCCGGCCGGCGGCTCGACTCGCTGGAGTTCGGGGCGGTCTGTCCCGGACAGATCAGCGACGTCCAGCTCTACCAGTATCGCAATCTCCTGCAGGAGCGGATTGCGCTCGACACGATCATGTTCGACGACGGGTTCTACGGGCGGCGCTTCATCTTCCCGCTGACGCTCGAACCGCGCACGGCCTACCAGCCGAACTACATCCGCTTCCGTCCAACCCGTCCCGGCCACTACTACGGTCGTGTGCGGTTCGTCACCCGCTATCGCGGATGCACGATCGAGAAGACCATCTTCCTCCACGGGCGCGGCATCTCGGTGGATGTGGCGTTCAACGCTGCGCTCGTCGGGTTCGGTTCGGTGAGGATCGGCACGACGGGATCGCAGACCGCAACGGTGACGAACAACGGCCTCGACACGCGACGGATGTCGGCCTACCTCAAGGTGGGGGACGTGTTCACGATCACCAGCAACCGCACGTTCGTGATCACTCCGGGGCAGTCGATTCCGATCGGTCTCGGCTTCCGTCCACGCGAGCCGATCACCTACTACGATACGCTCTGCGTGTTCGACGAGGAGTGCTTCCAGACGATCTGCATCCCGGTGAGCGGCACCGGCTCCTTCGATGCGCTCAGCTTCTCTCCGGCCTATCTGCGGCAGGAGAACGTGGTTGGCTGCCAGTGCCGGCTGGACACGATCACCATAACGAACATCAGCGGCGGTTCGCTGTCGATTCTGTCGTCGCTGCTGAACAACCCCACCGGGAAGTTCCGGGTGGTTGGCTCGCTCCCGAGCGGAACGATGGCTGCCTCCGGCACGGCACGGGTGGTTATCGAATACTGTCCGGCCGATCTCGTCAACGACCGTGCTGACGAGGCGTTCATCGAGCTGAATCTCTCCAACGGACAGAAGTACGAGATTCTCGTGCGCGGAACGAGCGTGGTGCCGAAGCTCTACGTCACGCCGCTCACCACGTTCGGACAGGTGGAGGTGGGGTGGCAGCGGCGCGACAGCATCCTCGTGGAAAACGCGAGCGCCGTGGCGGTTCACGTCACCGGTGCCTCGGTGCCCCCCGGCTACACTGTCCTCTCCACGACGCCCGCGCTCCCCACGACGCTCAACCCGCGCGACTCGATGTGGGTCTACGTCGAGTTCAAGCCGACTGCCGAGACCCCCTACAATGGGTCGATAACGCTGCAGAGCGACGCACCCTGCAACCTGACGTGGAGCGGAAGGATCGAGGGTTCGGGGAAGATTGTTCGGCTCGACATCCCGGTGAGCTTCATCAACTACGGGCTGATAAAGCCGTGCGAGTGCGCCGAACGCGAGATACCGCTGCCGAACGGGAGCGAGTTCATTCCCATGGTGATCGACTCGATCTGGATCGACGGTGCCGGTGTTGGCTCGCCGCGTCCCCAGATCTTCAGGTGGCGGTCGCGGCAGACCGGCGACACGACGCTCCCCTACACGGTTGCGCCCGGAACGATCGACACGCTCGTCGTCTCGTTCTGTCCCAACATTCCGTCGATCCCCCAGAACATCCTGTCGAATGCCGTGATCCACATCAAGGCGAGCACGAGGGACTGGAGCGAGGAGTTCGAGACGGTGCTGAGTGGACGGCGCGAGCTGAACTTCCAGGCGAACCGTGTGCTCGTCACCTTCCCCGCCACCCGCGTCGACACGGGAGCAACACCGATTCCGGTGGACCTCACCGTTCCCGACGCGTTCCAGAATCCGAGCGGTGATAGCATCGTCATCACCGGCATCTCGTTTGCTCCCGACCAGCGCGTCTTCTCGGTGACCACGGTTCCGCCGCGCCCCTTCCCGTGGGTGATTCATCGGGGCGACACCTTCCGCTTCTTCGTCAACTTCTATCCCCGTGCCCCGAAGGACTACGTGGCGCGCATCCACATGGCCACGAGCTATCCGTGTGCCGGCACCGACACCACAATCCAGGTGCGGGGGAGTGGGTTTGCTCCGGCCTACGGCATGCAGGTGGCCTTCGACACGGCGGCGCTCGGGCGCGACACGTTCCGCATCACGACGTGTGACACGCTGACCCTGCCGATCATGATCACGCGCGACATCCCGCAGCCGCTGATCGACATGATCTTCCGGGTGGGCTACGACTCCACGGCGCTCCAGCTCCTCGACATCAGCAGCCCCTACACTTCGATTGCCACGGTGAGCGACACCGGAGATGGAGCGCGGGCGGTGCTGAAGAACGCCGCGAACGTCCCGGCCGGAACGATCGCCACGCTTCGGTTCGTGCCGCGTGGAGGTGCGGCCGCCTTCCCGGTCCTGCTCGACGAGATTGACTTCGACAGCGACTCGATTGTCTTCTTCAAGATCGTGGCGAACATCGACCGTGCGTGGGTGATTATCGACGATCCGCAGATCGCGATCGAGCCGATGGTCGATTTCGACACGGTGAACCTGAAGACCTGCGACAGCCAGATCGTCCGCGTCTGGAATCCCGGCTCGACGGCGGTGCGCTTCGACTCGCTGAGCGCATTGCCGCGTGGATATACCATGACCGGCGCAAGCCAGCCGATTCCGGCCCTGCTTGCCCCCGGCGACACATTGCTTGTCACGGTGAGCTACTGTCCGAGGGTGGAGGAGGAGATCACCGGAGCGCTGACCGCAAGCTCGAATTTCCCCTGTCCCATCATCGACACCGGAGCGCTGCACAGCGTCGGGTTTGCACCACCGTTCCCGATGCGGCTGCTTCTGGCTCCCGACTCCACGCAGTCGCTCACGCTCGGCGGTGCCATCGCCGACACCGTGGAGATGCCGATCTATCTGGATCGCGACTGTCCGATGACTCCGCTCGACGTGACGATGACGCTCAACTACAACCGCCGTGCGTTGCAGTACCTCTCGGTCCGCTCGACCTACAGCCCGGCGGCCTCGGCAGTGGAGGGGATGGGCGGTATCCGCATCACCCTGCCGGGGTGCGATAGTTTGAAGAGGGGGGAGATTGCGCGCGTGCGCTTCGCGGTGGCCGTGCCCGACACAACCCTTTCGCCGGTGGTGCTGGTGCCGGAGCCGTTTGCCAGCGACTCGATCTTCTTCGTGAAGATCAACCCCCCCTACACGCGCGGCGACACCGGCATGATTCGGGTGGACCCGAAGTGCAACATCTCCCGGCTTGCCTTCCGCTCCACTGCCACGAAAATGTCGGCACCAACGCCGAACCCGGCCCGCGAGGTGCTTGCCGTGGAGGCGGAGATGCTGGAGGATACCTACGCTCGCCTGACGCTCGTGGATGCTGCGGGGCGTGAGGTGCTCCGGCCAGTGGAGGGTACCTCGCTGCTGCCGGGTGGGCGCTATCGTTTCGAGTTCTCGGTGGCGGGGCTGGCGAGCGGCGAATACTTCGTGGTGCTTCAGGCCCGCAAGACGCGCCTTGTGGAGCGGGTGAGCATCAGGCGGTAATGCCCCCTGCTCAGTTCGTCATCGCTGTAGGGGCGCACAACAATTGCGCCCCTACAGTATGTTAGCGGCCGACGTGTTCTCCCATCTTCACACGTCGAGCTATAACGACAAGCTGTCGCGGCTCATCGACGACGCAGCGGCAAAGCTCAACGAGAGTCGGTAGGGCCAACCAACAGCAATCTTCTTCCAGATGAATCCTTCCGCCGAATCACCCCGTCCCGTGCTCACCGACCGTGCTCCTGCGCCGATCGGCCCCTACTCCCAGGCAATCGCGTGGGATCGTCTCCTCTTCACTGCCGGACAGGTTGCGCTCCTGCCGGATGGTTCGTTTGGCGGGGGGAGCGCGGGCGAGCAGACGCGGCAGGCTCTCCACAACCTCGCCAAGATTCTGGAAGCCGGGGGATCGTCGCTCGGTGGTGTGCTGAAGACGACGATCTTCCTCCAGAACATGGACGACTTCGCCGAGGTGAACGGAGTCTACGCGGAGTTCTTCGGCCAGAGCGCCCCGGCCCGCTCCACGGTGCAGGTGGCGCGGCTTCCGAAGGATGCGCTCGTCGAGATCGAGGCGATTGCCGTGGTGGACCGCCGGCAATGATTGCTCGCCTGACGGCTGCTCTTCTGCTCTTCTGCTTCGCTTCGGTGGCTCTCCCCGCACAGGAGCGCGACACCGTGCGGCGCGATACGGTTCGTCCCCTGGCAACGATGGCCGAGTTCGAGAACACGAAAAGTCCGGGGCTTGCCGTGCTCTACGGAATCATTCCGGGTGGAGGGCAGATCTACACCGAACAGTACTGGAAGGCACCGATCATTGCGGCGGCGGCCGGCTTCTTCCTCTGGCGCGTGATCGACCTCGGGGGCAAGTTCAACGAACAAGCGCGGATCGCCGAGAGTCTGCCCGCTGCCAGTCCCCAGCTCTCCGGTGTTCGGCAGCTTCGCGAGCAGTATCGCGATGAGTACGTTATGAACATCGTCTACCTGGCGGCTGTCGAGGCGCTGGGAATGATCGACGCCTACGTTGGCGCAAATCTGTACGATTTCAACGTGGAGGGGGTGGCGGGAAGCGCAAAACTTGGTCTGCTCCCCGCACCCGACGGGCCTGTGCCCGCCCTGAAATTGCGGGTGCAATTCTAGAGGACGGGGGCCGTCATTGTTGCGCATCGTTTGTGTGCAGACACCATGGCGGGATCAGCCCCTGTTTATCGTAGATTTGCCGCGCGTCCGCAGGACGTTTTCCTCTGACCGCACCTTTCTACAGCATGGTTGAGAACTACATCCCCGTTGCCGCGATGCTGCTGGCCGGCCTCGGCTTCGGTCTCGTTTCCGCGAAGGCACACGAGATTCTAGGCCCCCGCCGCCCAACCGAAGAGAAGGAGAGCACCTACGAGTCGGGCATGGAGCCGATTTCGAGCGTGAAGGATCGCTTCTCGGTAAAGTTCTACCTGGTGGCGATGCTCTTCATCCTCTTCGATATCGAAGTGGTGTTCATGTATCCGTGGGCTACCGGGTTCAAGACGCTGGGCAACTTCGCGTTGTGGGCGATGCTGCTCTTCATCACCACCCTCTTCGTCGGGTACGTCTATATCGTCAAGAAAGGAGCACTGAAATGGGACTGACGCAACAGCTCGAGCGTGATGGCTTTCTGACCACCACCATCGAGACCGCAATAAACTGGGCGCGGAAGAATTCGGTGTGGCCGATGCCGCTCGGCATCAGCTGCTGCGCCATCGAGATGATGGCGTTCGCCGGTCCGCGCTTCGACGTGGCGCGCTTTGGATCGGAGCGCTTCAGCTTCTCGCCACGCCAGAGCGACCTGCTGATCGTTGCCGGCACCGTCACCTACAAGATGGCGTGGGTGGTGCGGAAGATCTACGACCAGATGCCCGACCCGAAGTGGGTGCTGAGCATGGGCGCGTGCGCCAGCTCGGGCGGGATGTTCCGCAGCTATCCGGTGGTGCAGGGGATCGACCAGTTCCTTCCGGTGGATGTCTACGTTTCCGGGTGTCCGCCGCGCCCGGAGAACCTTCTGCTGGCGCTGATGACGATCCAGGAGAAGATCAAAAACTCGAAGGGACGGCTGATCGAGCGTGAGCCTGTGACCGTGGGGGCGTAGCAAACGCTCACCCGAACGCCGAAGTCTGCGGCGCTGTTCACCACACCAGGTGGACAGCGCTTTCTCGTTGTGGAGCCTGTCCGCTAACTTCAACACCTCCAACTGCCAGCCTTCCCGACTGCAAGACCGTATCGCTGCCCGATGCACGACGACCTTCCCATCCGCGACATCAATCCCGAGCCATTCGCCGACGAATTCGCTCATCAGCTCACCCTGCGTGAGAAAATCGACAGCGCACCGACCCAGCCCGGCGTGTATCAGTACCGCGATGCCGGTGGGACGGTGATCTACGTGGGCAAGGCGAAGAACCTTCGGAACCGAACGCGGAGCTACTTCCAGGAGGGGCGTCCGCGCGACGCGAAAACGACGGCGCTGGTGCGGAAGATCGCCGATGTCGAGTTCATCGTGACCGACAGCGACGTGGAGGCGCTGATCCTTGAGGATACGCTGATCAAGAAGCTCCGCCCCAAGTACAACATCAACCTCAGGGACGACAAGACCTATCCGAGCATTCGAGTCACCAACGAGCCGTATCCGCGCGTCTTCGCAACGCGCCGCATCGTTCGCGACGGAAGCCGCTACTTCGGTCCCTACACCGACGTAGGCTACGTGCGTGGTCTGCTGAAAACGCTGCGCTCCATCTTCCCGATCCGCTCCTGCGATCTTCCGCTCACGGAACAGACGGTGGCTGCCGGACGCTACCGGGTGTGTCTCGACTTCCACATCGGTCGTTGCGAGGGTCCGTGCGAGGCGCACGTGAATCAGGCCGAGTACGCGGCGATGATTCGGCAGGTGGAGCAGGTGCTGAAGGGGAAGACGCGCCAGCTCGAACGCGCAATCGAGGAGGAGATGGAGATTCACGCCGAGGCGATGCGCTTCGAGCGCGCTGCCGCGCTGCGCGACAGGCTTCGCAAGCTGCGCGATTACAGTGCGCGCCAGAAGGTCGTGACCGAGGATGCGGGTGATCGGGACTTCATCGGCGTTGCCTCGGAGGACGACGATGCGTGCGCCGTGGTGCTCGTCGTTCGCGACGGGCGACTCGTCGGGCGGCGGCAGTACTCTGTGGGTGGTGTGCTTGAGCAGCCGCGCGAGGAGGTGCTGCGCACCGTTGTGGAGCGCCACTACCTTGGCGTTGAGGATGTGCCGGAGGAGGTGTATCTCCCTTCGGAGCTTGGAGAGGAGGAGACGGAAACGCTTGCGCAGGTTCTTCGTGAGCGCCGTGGAGCGCGTGTGGCTATCGCCGTGCCGAAGATCGGCGACAAGCAGAAGCTCATTGCAATGGCCGAAGCGAACGCCCGCCTCATGCTCGATGAGCTGAAACTTCAGCGCATGAAGCGGGATGAAATGATGCCGCGTCCCGTTGCGAGCCTCCAGCGGGACCTGCGCCTCGCAAAGCCACCGCGCCGCATCGAGTGTTTCGACAACTCGAACGTGCAGGGGAGCGATCCGGTTGGTGCAATGGTCTGCTTCGTTGACGGACGCCCCCGCAGGAGCGAGTACCGCACCTTCAAGGTGCGAACGGTGGAGGGCCCCGACGATTTTGCAACGATGCGGGAGGTGGTGGGGCGCCGCTACCGGCGCGTGCTGGAGGAGGGGCTTGCGCTGCCCGACCTCATCGTGATCGATGGCGGAAAGGGACAGGTGTCGGCTGCGATGGAGGCGATCCGTGAGCTCAAGCTCGAGCATATCCCGCTGATCGGTCTGGCAAAGCGACTCGAGGAGATTGTGCTGCCGGAGCAGCGCGATACTCTTCTTCTGCCGAAGTCGTCGAGCAGTTTGCGGCTGTTGCAGCAGATTCGGGACGAAGCACACAACACCGCGGTTACCTTCCATCGTTCGGTGCGCGACAGACGCACGCTTCGCACCGAGCTGACAGAGATTTCGGGGGTAGGGGCGAAGACGGCGCGCAAGATCCTTGAACTGTTCGGTTCGGTGCGCGGTGCCCGTGCTGCCTCAATCGAGGAGTTGCGGGAGAAGCTGGGGAAACGAACGGGGGAGCGGGTGCACGCAGCACTTCACAGCACTGGAGGGGAGGGTGGGGAGATGCCGCTCGATACCGCTGCGCCCGACGATATTGCTCCCGACCGCGACCCCCCCGTTGTTGAGCCGATCTGATCGGAGTTATCCCGACAGTCTGCGAAAGACCGGAGCAATCGGTCATGCCTTCTTCACCTCGTTTGTCGGCGAGGGAGAGCCGACGCTCCACAACGACACACTCACGGATCGACACTTTTCCGTGGGAGGCGCATACGCGTATATTTGTCGCTCTTTCGTCCGGGCGCATCCCCAGGATGGTGCTCAGGACGGCAGGCCACTGAGGCGTCGCCAAGTGGTAAGGCAGCGGTCTTTGGATCCGCCATCCGTAGGTTCGAATCCTACCGCCTCAACCACATCCTGATAGACGCGCGCACGGTACGCCGCGGTGCCGATGCGCTCCCTTCCGTGCCATCATCGGTCTCCGCACGCTGTGGTGCGGCACCGACGTTCCCTCTTCCATGTCTCGCTTCAAGATCGTTACGGGACGCTCAAACCCGGCGTTCGCCGAGCGTGTGGCCAACGTCATTGGAACGCCGCTCGTCAAGGTGCGCATTCGGAATTTCTCCGATGGAGAGATCTGGGTGAAGTACGACGAGAATATCCGGGGTGAGGACCTGTTCATCATCCAGTCGACGCAGCCACCGGGGGATAACCTGATCGAGCTGCTGATGCTGATCGACGCGGCGCGGCGCGCATCGGCCAAGCGGATCACCGCGGTGATCCCCTACTTCGGCTACGCACGGCAGGATCGCAAGGATCAACCCCGTGTGGCGATCACGGCAAAGTTGATCGCCAACCTCATTGCCGAAGCTGGTGCCGATCGTGTGTTGACGATGGACCTGCACGCGCCGCAGATCCAGGGGTTCTTCGACATCCCGCTCGACCATCTCTACAGCTCCCCGGTGTTCATCCGCCAGTTCCGCCGGATGAAGCTCGAGAACCTGACGGTGGGCAGCCCCGATGTGGGCGGCGTCAAGCTCGCGCGCAGCTACGCCAAGCGGCTCGATGCCGGGCTGATGTTCATCGACAAGCGGCGTCCGCGCCCGAATGTGGCGGAGGTGATGAACCTCGTGGGTGAGGTGGCGGGGAGAAATATCATCGTGGTGGACGACATGATCGACACCGGTGGCACCTTCACCAACGCGATCACCGCGATGAAGGCCAACGGAGCGGCGAAGGTCTACGGAGCGTGCACCCACGCAGTGCTGAGCGGACAGGCCTACGAGCTGCTTGAGAACTCGGCCATCGAGCAGCTCTTCGTCACCGACACGCTGCCGCTGAAGAGCCAGTCGCCGAAGATCGTGGTGAAGTCGGTGGCAAAGGTGTTCGCCGAGGCCATCGTCCGCATTCATGGCGACGAATCGATCTCGAAACTGTTCGACGAGTAGCCGGCAGAGGTCGGCGGATTTTATTGACAACACGTGGGTTCGCCCATCAATCACGTACTTCATCCGGAAGGAACCGAAGCTATGAGCGACGTACAACTTCAGGCCCAGCGCCGCACGCCCGGCCGCAGCATTGCCCGTGCCATGCGCCGTGAGCGCATGGTGCCCGGCATCTTCTATTTCCACGGCGAGGAGCCGATTGCGATTGCCACGCACGAGCTTTCGCTCCGTCCGCTGATCTACACCACCGAGTCCCACATCGTCCGCCTGACGCTCGACGACGGTATCGAGAAGACCTGTATCCTCAAGGATATCGTCTTCGATCCCATCACCGACCGGCCAACGCACTTCGACCTGCAGGGCGTGGCAACCGACGAGCAGATGCGCGTGGAGGTGCCGGTGACCGTGGTAGGCCGTGCAGCTGGCCAGATCAACGGTGGCGTCATCGACGTTCCGGTGCACAGGCTGGAAATCTCCTGCCTGCCGCAGTATCTCCCCGAGCACATCGAGGTGGATATCACTGCACTCGAGGTGGGGCAGTCGATCCACGTGAGCGACATCAACATCCCGAACGTCCGCATCCTTGCGCCGGATGACCTGACACTGGTGTCGGTGATTCCTCCGCGCGGTGAGGAGGCTGGCGCGTCGGGCATCACCGAGCCTGAGGTGATTGCACGCAAGAAGGACGAGGCCTGAGTAGAGAGCCGCCACTGGGGCGGGTGAAGAGGCAGGCTATGAATGTCGTTCTTGCTCTTGGCAACCCCGGCTCGCGTTACGAGCGTACCCGGCACAACATCGGGTGGCTGGTGGCCGATGCGGTGGTGGAGCGGTTGCGGGGGGTGTGGGAGCCGGGCCGTGGCGATTTCTACGCTGCCGAGGTGTCGTGGCGGGGACGGAAGGCGACGGTGATAAAGCCGACGACCTACATGAACCTGAGCGGCCTTGCTGCGGTGCAGGCGCGGAGACTCTACGATTGTACACCAGTCGAGATCCTGGTTCTGGTCGATGAGATCCAGTTCCCCACCGGACGGATTCAGCTCAAGGCAGGGGGGAGCGATGGAGGGCACAACGGTCTTGCCTCGCTTATTGAACGCCTCGGCACTGCCGATTTTCCCCGCCTCCGCTGCGGCGTCGGTCGGGAGTTCGGTCCGGGACAGATGGCCGACTACGTGCTCTCACCCTTTCCGGCGGAGGAGCGCGAGGTGGTGGAGGGGATGATCCTCCGTGCGCGCGACGCCGTGATGGAGTGGATTGCTGGCGGCACCGCACGCGCCATGAACCTCGTCAACCGCAGTGTTGCGGCAAAGGAACCGGACAGGCCGGACGAAGCAGAGAAAAACTAATCGACAATAGACTCGAACTCCTGCCCGCGACACACGGTGGTGGGCTGGCGATTGGACAGGTATCGTTAACCACAGGAGATTCGCACAGGTGAGTACCATGCGCAACTACGAGAGCACGATCATCATCAACGGCACGCTCGAAGACGACGCCGTCAACCAGGCGGTGAACCGCACCGTTGAGTTCATCACCCGCAACGGCGGCACCGTCGAGAACACGAACCACTGGGGCCGCCGCCGTCTGGCCTACGCAATCGACCGCAAGACCAGCGGCTACTACGTACAGTTCATGATCAAGGGGGAGCCGGAGCTGGCAGTGCAGCTCGAGCGCTTCTACTTCCTTGAAGAGCAGGTCATTCGTTCGCTGACGCTGCAGATGGACGAGAAGACGCTGCGGAAGCGCGCCGAGACGAAGGAGCGCATGGCAGAGATTGCGGCGGAGGAAGCCGCACGCGCTGCCGAGGCGGCTGCCAACGAGGGATAGAGGGCCTGCTCCGCGTGCCTCTTCTGCATCCCTGATGTTCCCCGACCGCACACGATACCGATGTCTATGGCCGATCTGAAGATGCCCGAACTGAACGCTGTGCAGATCACCGGCAACCTGACGAAGGACCCTGTGATCCGCCATACGCGCAACGGTACGCCCGTGGCCAACTTCTCGATCGCCAGCAACCGGCGTTTTCGCGACGGCGACAACCAGTGGCAGGAGGATGTGTGCTATGTGGGAGTGGTGGCGTGGAACCGGCTCGCCGAGAGCTGCGCCGACCGCCTGCGCAAGGGATGTGCTGTGCTGGTGGAGGGGGAACTGCAGAGCCGCAGCCGCCAGCTCGACGACGGGACGATGCGTTCCACCGTCGAGATCAAGGCCCGGCGCATCCAGTTCCTGAACAAGCGGCGGGTGGAGGAGGAGCAGAACTCGGCGTCGGACCTGCTCGACCACGACGATGAGTTCGGCAGCGTTCTGTACGACGACGAGTACGCCGGCATCGAGGATCGGTTGGAGGAGTGCGAGGAGGCCTGAGTCCCCCTGCCTCTCCACACACGCAATTGAACGCACGCCACGACGGGCAGTGCAGAGTATTGACGAGAAGCGTTATCACGAATCGCATAGACGAGAGAGACCAATGAAGATCATTCTTCGCCAGAACTACGAGAACCTCGGCTCCATCGGCGAGTCGGTTGAGGTAAAGGACGGCTTTGCCCGCAACTTCCTGATCCCGCGCGGCTTTGCCTATCGTGCCACACCCGGCGCGCTCCGCGCTATCGAGTCGGAGAAGCAGCGCTACATGGCGCAGCAGGCACGGCTGGAGTCGGAGGCGCGTGGCGTTGCCGACAAGCTGGAGTCGGTGTCGATCACCATTCCGATGCGCGTCGGCGACGAGGATCGTCTGTTCGGCTCGGTGACGGCCATGATGATCGCCGACGAGCTTGGCGCACAGGGCTACCAGGTCGACCGCCGTACCATCCAGCTCGAGGAGCCTATCAAGCACCTCGGCATGTACGATGTGCCGGTGAAGCTCCACACAAACGTTACCGCCACGCTCAAGGTCTTCGTCATCAACAAGGACGACGACCAGCAGGGCGGCGAGTAAGCCCGACGTTTCGCGCACTCGTATCGCGGCGTTCACCGTCCTCTTTCGGCGGTGAACGCCGCGCGTACGTTCCAGCGTAGTGCTCTGGGGTATATTCGAGCATCCAATCCCTCACTTCCATGCGTTGCTCTCTCCCGATTTCAATCCTCGCTCTCTCGTTCCTGCTGGGCGCTTGTGGTCGCGATGGCACCAACGAGGATGCCGATCTTGCCGACACCACACTGCGCCGTGCGGAGGAGGTGCTGGCACCCGGCACCCCCGCGTTCAACGTGGTGAACCTTCTCTACGCGAGCGGAAATCGGAGTGTAGAGATCGCAGGGCGCCCGACGGTGGCGATAAAGGGCGGTGTTGGTGTGGCGCTGCTGGTGAATGGTGGAGTGGCGATCGATGTGTACGAGTTCGAGACGCCCGAAAAGCGGGCTGCTGCGCAGGGATCGATTGCCGCTGACGGCAAAACAATCGGGGGAGCAACGATAGCCTGGGATGCGCCGCCCCACTTCTTCTCGACCGATCGTTCGATCATCATCTACCGCGGAAACGATGCCGGAAGCGTTGCAACGCTTCAGAAGCAGTTCGGCGACCCGTTTGCCGGGCAATGAGCGACGAGGAGTTCGAGGAACTTGTGCGCGAGGCGCTGGAGCTTCTGCCCGAACAGCTTCGCGCGGTGTTCGATCAGCAGTGTGTTGTGGTTGTCAGGGAGTGGGCAGACGACGAGACGCTTCGGGAGCTGGGTGCAGTGGATAGGGAGGAGACTCCCTACGGCCTCTACAGCGGCATTCCCTACGGCGAGCGTGGTCCGGCAGCAGGGCTTCCCGACCTCATCATCATCTACCGTGGACCGCTCCTCGCGGATATCGACAACCGCGACGAGTTGGTGGAAGAGATTCGGATAACCGTGCTCCACGAACTTGGACACGCGCTCGGTTTCGATGAGGAGGATCTCGAGGAGCGTGGATTGGGGTAGGGTGGGATGTCGTAGCGTCTACACAGAAAGCGCGGAGCCAACTTGCTCCGCGCTTTCTGTGTAGACGACCCCTGTTAGTCTGCGTCTCGCTCTGCACGTACCTCCGCCTGTTCTGGCGCGCGGTCGCTGCGTGTGCAAAGCTGCTGCATCATCCTTTTGAACTCCTTCTGTTCCTCGGGACTCATCTGTGCGTAGAGTGCCCGCCACCGTTCGCCCGGCTCATTGTTGCAGACCGCTGGCTGCGGATCGCAGGCGCAACCAACTTCCTCCGCAACGAAACCGGAGGGAAGAGGAGATGAGAGTCCCTGATCTTCCGAACGGAATGTGGTGGATGGTGGCACACGCCGTGGTGAACGACGTTCAAACTGCTTGCGGATAGGGTTGATCATCAGGAAGCCGATCATGCTTCCACCTGCCAGCCCGAACACTTCCCAGAAGGTGGCATCGCATGCTTCACCCTCCAGTCCACACGAGCTGACAACGAGGCACCATGCTCCAGAGAAAGCAAACAGCGCGAGCGCCGTGGCGCTCGCGCCGATAACTACGAGGAGTACTCTGTGCCTGTAGGGGTTCATTCGAGGTCGCTGGGGAAGAGAGGGGCATCCACTTTTCATTGCCCTGCTCCGGCCCTACGACGCACGACCGGATTCTTTCGTGTTCTCTCTAGTCCCCGAGCGACTCGTAGAGTTCCTTCAGGCGCTTCCGAAGATAGAGCACAGCGTAGCGCTTCCTCGCCAGCAGTGTATTGATGTTCTCGCCGGTCTCCTCCGCCATTTCGCGGAAGCTTACCCCCTCGAACTCGTTCTTGACGAAGGCGTACTTCTGCTCCTTGGGCAGCTCCTCCAATGCTTCCAGCACTGCCTGGTGGATCGTGCGGCTCAAAAGGTCGCGCTCCGGTCCCATCGTCACGTCGCTCAGAAAATGCTCGAACGCGTTTACGTCGCGGTCGTCATCGCTGTGGATCGTGTCGGTGAACGTCTGGGGGCGCTTCTTCCGGTAGGCATCAATGATGCGGTTCCGAATCGAGGTGAACACCCAGGCGCCAATGTTCTCGATCGGTTCGGCAACGTCCTGTGCTGCGTGAAGCACGTTGGCGAACACATCCTGCAGTATATCCTCGGCCTCCTCGCGTGAGTGAACTCGTTCGCGAATAAAGCCAATGAGCTTGCTACGATCACGTCGGAACAGCTCCTCAAGCTGGACACTTAACTCCATGGCCCGACCTCCTGAATGCAGTACTGTCATAGTGATAAGGGAGAAACCTCCCTTCTGGGGTGATTGTGAGGAAGAAGTCGTAGCGTTTACTGCAAGGATCGTGCCGGGTTTATTGGATAAAATCGCCGTTTTCAGGGCGTATTGTAGAAGACATCTCTGACAGTGTGTCGCAACAGCTATTTCTGTGTTTCGTCGCTGTCAGATATCCCTACCATCATGGCAGACGCCAATGATGTGATGGGCAACTGCGCCCTAGAGGACGCACTACAGAGACAGAAGTTCCAATTCGGCTCCCGACATCGAACCGCAGAAATGTACCTTCTTGAAAACAACGCCGCGTCCTCCGTTGTTCCGGGGACGCGGCGTTGAATTGTGTCAGATTTGGAGCGTTTAGCCCCGAACGACAGCGCGAGCGATAACGATCTTCTGAATCTCCGACGTTCCCTCACCGATCGTCAGCAGTTTCGCGTCGCGGTAGAACTTCTCGGCCGGGTACTCCTTGATATAGCCATAACCGCCGTGGATCTGTACCGACTCCTCGGCGCACCGTACCGAGGCTTCGCTGGCGAAATACTTCGCCTTTGAGGCCATCGTTGCGTAGTCCTGGCCGTTATCCCGCAGCCATGCTGCCTGATAGGTGAGGAGTCGTCCGGCGGTGATGTCCGTTGCCATCTTCGCCAGTTTGAACTGCGTTCCCTGGAAATCGCTCAGCGAGCGGCCAAACTGATGGCGCTCGCCGGCGTAGCGCACCGCCGCCTCGAACGCTCCCTGTGCCAGACCGACCGAGAGTGCCGCAATCGAGATACGTCCGCCGTCCAGGATCTGGAGCGCCTGCTTGAAGCCCTGACCCTCCTCGCCGATAAGGTTCTCTCCCGGCACGCGCACATCCTCAAGCACCAGGCTGGCTGTGTCGCTGCAACGCATGCCGAGCTTGTTCTCCTTCTTCGTCGCCGAGAAGCCCGCCATCGTCTTGTCGACGACGAATGCGCTCACGCCGTTGGCACCACGTTCGCGGTCGGTCACTGCCATGATGACCGCCACGTCGCCAACATTGCCGTGGGTGATGAAGTTTTTGGATCCGTTGATAATCCAGTCATCGCCGTCGCGGCGGGCAACGGTCATCATCCCCCCGGCATCGGAGCCGCTTCCGGGTTCCGTCAGTCCCCAGGCGGCGAGTGTGCGGCCCGAGGCGAGGCGTGGAACGTACTTCTGGCGCAGGGCATCGGAACCAAAACGGTTGATATGCCCGGTGCCGAGTCCATTGTGTGCGGCCACACCGAGCGCTACTGCGGGGTCAACGCGTGCTATCTCCTCGACGATCAGCGCATATTCGATGTAGCCCAGGCCGGATCCCTCCAGTTCTGTGGGAACGGTGATTCCCAGAAAGCCGAGTTCCGCCATCTTCCCGAAGAGATCGTGCGGGAAGTCCTGCGTCTCGTCGTAGTGGGAGACAACGGGGCGTATCTCGTTTTCCGCGAAGTCGCGGGCAAGCTGGCGAATCGCTAGCTGCTCCTCGCTCAGCGAGGTGTCGTACACAGCAGTTGTCGTATCGTTGTTCATGAACAGAAAGGTGATCGAGCGTCCGAGGTTGAACAGGGGAAGGAGAGGCGCCTCCCCTGTTGATGAGAGAGGATCGGGAAATTACGACGCGCCCATCAATCAATGGCGGAGAGAAAGTCGCTCGGTGCTCATCTCCGCACTATTCTGTGGTGTTGCGGTTGCAGGGTTCAGCACCGTGATGCCGTTCTTTGAGCAGCGCGTCGGCGTCGTTCTCGCCGATCCGCTCCTCGCAGTGCTCCCCCCGGTCGATCTCACGCTCCCGATCTTCCTCGTTCTCTACTGCACGCTCGTGGCTGCGCTGTTCATCCTTGCGCGTTCGCCCGAGCGGTTTGCCCACGCACTCCGTGCCTACGGTGCAATGGTGCTGGTGCGGATCGTCACGCTCTGGGCTGCGCCGCTCGATCCGCCGCACGGCATGGTTCTTCTCAACGATCCTGTTGCCTCGATGGGGCCTGGGGGAGCGCTCACGCGCGATCTCTTCTTCAGCGGCCATACTGCAACGCTCGTTCTGATGGCGCTCATTCTCCCGTGGCGTTCGGCGCGGATCGCCACGGGCTGCCTCGCGATCATCATGGCCGTGATGTTGCTGCTTCAGCACGTTCACTACACCATCGATATCGTCGTCGCTCCCTTCGTTGCCTGGGGCGCACTCACCCTTACACGGCGGCGGCAGACCCGTGCTTCCGCTCCACCATCTCCTGCTGCTCCGTGAGCCAGTTTGACTGTATCGTCGTTGGCGGTGGCCATAACGGTCTTGTCACCGCCTGCTATCTGGCGCGTGCCGGGATGCACGTGTGCGTTGTCGAGAAGGAGAAAGATGTTGGTGGTGGCGTGCGTACGCGCGAGATGTTCGGTGGCTATCAGATGGACCTCGGCGGTTCGGCGCACATCATGATTCACCAGACCCCGATCATCCGCGAGCTGGAGCTGGAGCGGTTTGGACTGGAGTATATCGATCTCGATCCCTTTGCCTGGCACCCAACCGAGGACGGACGGTCGGTTGCCTACCACCGCGATCTCGATAGAACGTGCCAGTCGATTGCCGCGGTGAGCGAGCGCGACGCCGACGCGTATCGCCGCTTCATCGAGTTCTGGACGCCGATCAACGAGGGGGTGATCGATGCGTTCCTCCGTCCTCCGACCGCAGGCAACCTGATGCGGACGATGGTGAGCGGGAAGTGGGGGAAGCGGAAGAACGTGCCGAACACGTTGCGGACCATCTTCTCCAGCTACGGCCAGGTGGTGAACGAGTGGTTCGAGAGCGAGCCGGTGCGGGCATCGCTTCTCTGGCTTGCTGCGCAGAGTGGCCCTCCACCCCATGAAGCTGCAAGTGGGGACTTTGTCGGTTGGCAGTCGATGTTGCACGTGACGGGGGCAAAGCGCCCGCGCGGAGGGAGCGGTGTGCTCACCCAGGCGATGGCGCGCAGACTCGAATCGGATGGGGGAGCGGTGCTCTGCGGTCGCGCTGCGCGCCGCGTCGTCGTGCAGGGTGGAAGGGCCGTCGGAGTGGAGCTTGAGGATGGCGAGGTGCTCGGTGCCTCGCGAGCCGTCGTGTGCGGTACGCACGTGGTAACGACGCTTCTGGACCTGATCGAACCGGAGAATCTGCCGGAGGCGATGCGCCGGCGTGCAGGGTCGCTTCGGGTGGGCAACGGCTTTGGGATGATTCTTCGATGTGCCTCGCGCGAACTGCCGAACTACATCGCTGCTCCGCACGATCCTGCCGCCATCTCGGTCGGCAACCCTCATATCTCTCACATCGGTCTACAGTTGCTCTGCCCCAGCGCGCGCTACCTGAACAACGCCTACGCGGACTACCTTCGCGGAGAGAGCGCCCGCGATCCCGCAACGCTTCTCATGACCTTTTCTGCTGTCGATACCACGCTGGCCCCACCCGATCGGCACACGGTCTTCATCTGGAGCCAGTATCATCCCTATAAGCTGGGAAACGGCGAGCATTGGGACCAGATCCGGGAACGCGAGGCGGAACGGATCATCGCCGCCGCCGCACGCTACGCTCCGAACCTTCCAGACGCGATCACCGACGTCTTCATCCAGACGCCGCTCGACATTGAGCGAACGCACGGAATGCTCCGCGGGAACGTAATGCACCTGGAGATGTCGTTCGACCAGATGTTCTTCTTCCGTCCCATGCCCGAACTGAGCGATTACACGACTCCGGTGGATCGACTCTTTCTCACCGGTGCGAGCACACATCCCGGCGGTGGAATCTTCGGCGCAAGCGGACGCAATACCGCACACGTGGTGCTCGACAAGGCCGGACGGAAGTGGTGGAGGGGATGGAGGTAGTACGTCGCGGCTACGATGTGCCGGGTGGAGGGTCGGAAGTGGGCACAACGAGCCGCGCCGCTGCGGGGAGAATCGCAGCGGCGCGGAGCAGAGTCTTCCTGTGGAGGAGCGTTCCTACCAGGCGTAGCCGATCCTGAAGCGGAGCGAGGGCCAGATACCGTTGCGTACGGCGACGAACGGAATATTATCCTCCATACCGATGAATGAGCTTCCACGATCGCCCGCCTCCTTTGGATAGCCGTTGGTCACGAGGTCTGCACCCAGGCCAATTTCCGTGGCAAACTCGTCCCACGGATACCAGTGCCAGCCAATCGTTGCGTTGATCGCAATCGGCGCAACGGTCTCCTTGGTGGTCACGTAGGTGTAGTCCTGGATGGTTGGATCGTAGCTGTACGTGCTCCGCGTCGATGTCAGGTTGTTGTAGGAGATGCCGCCACCGAAGTGGAACCCGCGGAAGACCTTGCCTGTAGGGTAGTATGCAACGTCACCGATGACCCCGATGCCTGTGGCATCGACAAGTCCTGTAGGGGACTGGATGCCACCTCCAACGACCACCGTTGGGCTTACGGCGCGGTAGTAGGACATGTTGTACAGCGTGAAGAACTTGACCGGATCGACAAGGATCATGTTCTCGCGTGGAGTGATGTCCTCACTCTTGGCAATCCGGGTTGTCGTCGTTGTCGTGGTTGTCCGTCCACCCTCGCTGGAGCTGCTGGACTCCGTGGTCTCGGTTTCGGTGGTCTTGGTCTGTGCAATACCGAACGGCGAGCCGGCAACGCCGACTGTTAGGACGAGTGTGGCAATCGACAGGAATTGAGTGAGGCGGTTCATTGAATCCTCCTGTGTTGTTTGGGGGTAGCCTGTGGGGCGGAGGTGGTACGGCGTCTCTTCCGAACCGCCCACCAGACACACGGCCGGTCGCAATGTAACCAATCAGGCTCGCAGGATTAATCCGGTCTGCCGTATACTTCCTGCCGTTGCGCTGCGGGTTGTGTCGTTTCCAGGTCGAACGAGGAACGCAAGGTGTCTCGTGTGATGTTCTCCTTTCGAACGGGCAATCTTTCACTTTTCACCCAGGCATATGAAACGGCACACTCTTCTCGCCATAGCAATTCTTCCTCTCGTTGCTACGCTTGCGTCGGCGCAGATCGGTTTCGGTGCAGGTCTTGGTCTTGCTGCACTCGGCAACAACATCGGGCAGGCCAGCGGTGAACTTGGCAACCTGTTTGCCAAGGATAGCATCTCCTACGGAGACGTCTCGGGGAACGTTGGATTCTATGGCACCGGACGCGTACGTTTCAAGGCCGATCCCTTCTGGCTGATGGGCGACGTCAGTTATGTATACTTCCAGTCGTCGGAAATTCAACTGCGTGACTTCAGCAACAACAGCGCCACGTTCGAGGTCGGCACCTCGATGGTGCCGGTCAATGTGAGCGCAACGTTTGCCATTCCTGCTCCTGTGGTGCACCCCTACGTTGGTGTTGGTCTGGGTGCCACCTTTATCAGCCGCACCTACACCTTTACGGCGGTGGATGGCAACGGCAACGCTTCGGCGTGGGATGTGTACAATCGGAGCGAGACAGAGCCGGAGTATGGCGGGCAGATCCACGGCGGTGTGGAGTTCGATCTGGGGGGAGTGACGCTCGACACGCGTCTACAGTACAACATGTCGAACCTCTTTTCCACGGGCGACAACGAGAACAGTCTCGGCTACCTGCAGCTCGGCGTGGCCTTGATGTTCGAGGGATCGAAGTAGAACTCGAAGTACCAGCATCCGGCACACCGTCCACAGACCAGGGCGGTGTGTCTTCATTCTCTCTCATGTCCACTCCGGCGCTCTCTACCGAGTATGATCTCACCCGCACGGGCGCGATCGAACTCGACACACTCGACCCGCTGGCTGCCTACCGTGCAGCGTTCCACTTCCCCCGCACAGCGGCGGGTGAACCGTATCTCTACTTCACCGGCAACTCGCTCGGTCTCCGGCCCGTGCGCGCCGTTGCAGCGGTGGAGCAGGAGCTGGAGGACTGGGGGGCGCTCGGTGTTGAGGGGCACTTCGAGGCGCGCGCGCCCTGGTACAGCTATCAGGAGCAGGTGCAGGGGCTGCTCGCCGACGTTGTTGGAGCGCTCCCGCACGAGGTTGCGGCGATGAACACGCTGACCACGAACCTCCATCTCCTGATGGTGTCGTTCTACCGTCCGCGACCCGAGCGTTACCGTATTCTCGTCGAGCCACGCGCATTCCCTTCGGATCAGTATGCCGTGGCCAGCCAGGTGCGCTGGCATGGATACGATCCTGCCGAGGCGATCATTGAGTTGAGACCGCGCGAGGGAGAGGACACGATTCGGACCGAGGATATCGAACAACTCCTCGAAGAACAGGGGGAACAGATCGCGCTGGTCATGCTCGGTGGCGTGAACTTCTACACCGGGCAGGCCTTCGAGATGGAGCGGGTGACCAGCGCTGCACACCGGGCCGGCTGTATTGTCGGGTTCGACCTTGCGCACGCTGCGGGCAATCTGATGCTGCGCCTCCACGACTGGAACGTGGACTTTGCGTGCTGGTGCAGCTACAAGTACTTGAACAGCGGGCCAGGAGGCGTCGGTGGATTGTTCGTTCACGACCGCCACGCAGATGATCCCTCGCTGCCGCGTTTCTCCGGCTGGTGGGGCGTTGATCCAGAGACCCGGTTCGCGATGAACCCACGATTTGTGCCGCAGCGTGGGGCAATGGGGTGGGCGCTCAGCAACGAACAGGTGCTTCCGCTCGCCGTCCACCGTGCATCGCTCGAACTTTTCGCGTCGGCAACGATGGAGCGCCTGCGCGCGAAGTCACTGCAACTCACCGGCTACCTTGAAGCACTTCTTGGCAGCATGGGAAGTGACCGTTTCACGATCATTACACCCCGTGATCCGATGCAGCGCGGATGCCAGCTCTCGATCCGCATCAAGGGTGATGCGCGGGAGCTTGCCGGGGCGCTGAAGGAGCGCGGCGCTATCGTTGACTTCCGCACCCCCGACGTTCTCCGGCTTGCGCCCGTGCCCCTCTACTCCACCTTCGAGGAGGTGTGGAAGGGCGCTCGCCTGCTCGATGAACTTGCAGGGTAGTGCAGCTACCTGACGGTCTCATTCTCCTTCGTTCCTGCCAGGTTCTGATTTCTCAACACGTCACTCCTTTTCCCATGCCCTTGCAGCCCGGCACTATCGCACCGGATATAACGGCACATACCGAGACTGGTGAGTCGGTTCGGTTTGCCGACTATCACGGCTCGAAGAACATCGTCCTGTTCTTCTACCCGCAGGACGACACTTCGGGGTGTACGCGCGAGGCGTGCGGATTTCGCGACGCGTACGAGCAATTGAGCGCCGCCGATACCGTCATCTTCGGCGTTAGTACCGACGATGCTGCGTCACACCGCGCCTTTGTCGAGAAGCACGACTTGAACTACCCGCTCCTCGTCGATACGGACGGAGCGATATGTGATGCATTTGGCGTGCCGCGCTCCGCTTCGGGCCACGCAGCGCGCATGACGTTCCTCATCGACACAGAGGGGGTGATGCGCAACACCTGGGAGCAGGTGAACGTTGTGGACCATGCTGCCGAGGTGGAGCGGGCAATCAAGCGGTTGACGTAGGTGTTGCCGTGCTTCCAGCAGTATGCCGTGCAGACAACTGCGCTCGTGGATTCAACCCACGGTGCAATGCCGCTGCATCATTAACGACGGGGTGGTGAGGCCAGCTTCATGCCGATTCTCCAGCACAGTCTCCAGGGTCTGCACCGGAAGTTGCCGGCAATTCCCCTTGTCATTGTTGGTCTCCTGCTGGCTGGCTGCTCAGACAGTGACAGCCAGAAGACGGCGCGCAATGCCGACACTGCCTCCGGTGTGCGCCGTGCCATAACCGGGGACAGATTCAACAACTACTGGTACGCCGGCAAGGCGGAACTGAACCGCTATCAGCTCGATCAGGCGTGCTATGGCGAGATGCATGAAGGGGAGGCGGTGTTGATGTTCGAGATCGAGGACTTCATCGTTGACCGCCAGGTGACGCTCGACAGTGAACCTGCGGGAAAGAACACGACGCCGGTACTGAAACTCAACCTCACCAGGAGGTTCACGACGGGTATCTCCCCCTACTCGCTGATGACGTCGGTGTTTACTCCGGTGGATGGTGGGCGTTATCCCCACACGTTGAAGGTGACAGCCTCGGCGCAGGAGTGGTTCGGCCAGACGTGGCGGCAGTACAATCTGCGCGGTGGGCAGTACGATGTAACAGGGCACAGTTACGTCGAGCGGGAGGGAGAGGAGGCATTTGCGCTCGATGCCGTGCTTCTGGAGGATGAGGTCTGGACGCTCCTTCGGCTCGATCCCCGGTCGCTTCCGGTGGGAGCCGTAACGGTGGTTCCCGGAACGATGGCAGCGCGGCTGCGCCACCGCCGACCGACGGTTGAGACTGCAACGGCGAGGCTCTCCGAGCTTGCCGCCGACTCAACGCATGCCGCTGCGTTGCAATACTCGCTTGCCTACGGAAGTGACCGGACTCTCTCAATCACCATCGAGCGGGAGTTCCCGTATGCAATTCTTGGGTGGGCCGAGACATACCGTGACGGATCTGGTCCGAATGCTCCGCTGCTGACCACGCGAGCAACGCGCACCAGCACGATGATGCTCGATGACTGGCGGCACAACACCAACGCCGACGATTCACTGCGAACTGCGCTCGGCCTGACGAAGTAGACTCTCTCCATGAAGATTGCCCATATCGGTATTGCCGTGGCATCGCTTCCCGAGGCGATGCAGAAGTACGGCGCACTCCTGGCGAACGACCAACCCCATCGCGAACAGGTGGAGGAACAGCGGGTCGACGTTGCATCCTATCCTGTTGGTGAGGCGCGGTTGGAACTGACTGCTGCAACCGATGCCACCTCCCCGATTGCGCGCTTCATCGAGAAGCGGGGGGAGGGAATTCACCATGTAGCAATCGAGGTGGAGGATATTCATGCGGAACTTGCGCGGCTCTGCGAGGCAGGGGTGCGTCTGATCGACGAGACGCCGCGCCTGGGCGCTCACGGAATGCTTATCGCATTTATCCACCCCTCCGCGTTCAACGGTGTGCTGCTGGAGTTGTGCCAGTACGCGACCACTCAGCCGAGCCACGCATGATGGCCCGGTATATCAACAGTGTTGCCGCGCTCGCAGGGACGCTCTTCGTTGGGCTTGCCCTTGCCGGCTGCCCCTCGGCACGGTCCATCGACAAGGCGAACGCCATCGACTCAACGGAGCTGGAGCTTGACACGAACGTCTACCGTGAAGGGTTCCCGTGGGGGATTCGCCCCGGTTCGTGCCGCGTGGTTGCAACGTTGCTCCGGGTCGATCCGGCGCGCCACGCCGAGAGTCCCAAGGACCCCTGCGGCGTCCATCCATGTCGCGGCTGGGTGGTGATCGACACGGTGCTCGGCTGCGGTGACGGAGTCACTGATCCACTTCAGGCTGGCGACACGGTGCTCTTCTCCTTCGTGATGACGCTGAACGATACGCGCGATCTTGGAATAGACGCCCGAACGGTCTATCCCGGTCTGGTACCGAGCGACCGTTTTGGCACCGACGTGCTCTATCTTCTCACGCCGGCGTCTGAGTCTCCCCGCACCGATGGCTCGCTGACGGTGTACGACTACTCTCGCAGGACCGTGCGTGCCGGAGGTACGCCGTGAGCACCGTGCGGCTCATCGTGGAGGGGCGTGTGCAGGGCGTCGGGTTCCGGTGGTTCACTCGCAGCGTGGCCGAGGCGTTCGACATCACCGGCAGCGTGCAGAACAGGGAGGATGGCGCTGTGGAGATCGTTGCCAGCGGCAGTTCCGACAACATCGCCTCCTTCCGCGAACAGATCGAGCTTGGTCCCGATGGTGCGCGTGTCGACGGTGTTCGAGTCGAGCCACTGCCGGAACAGCGCTTCCCCGGCTTTACGGTTCTCCGCTGACGATTGCTCTCCGATCACTCCTCAATCATCTCTATCGACTTCATGGCACGAACCTCTGTTCTCCTTATCACCGGTGCGGGTGGCGAAATCGGCCACGGTCTGATCCACCGACTCAGCGAAGAGGGGACGCACAATCTTGTCGCGCTCGACATCCACGAGTTGCATCCGGCGCTCGCCGAGCGTTGCACCGAGGCAATGCAGGGATCGATTACCGACACGGCGCTGCTCGATGGACTGGCCGAGCGCTACGAGATCGGCGGGATCATCCACCTCGCCGCGATGCTCAGCTCCAGCGGTGAGCGCAACCCCGAGCGTGCGCACGAGGTGAACGTCCAGGGGACGCTCAACCTCCTCGGCCTTGCCGCCGGCTCTGCCGCTCGTCGCGAACAGAACGTGCCATTCCTGTTCCCAAGCTCGATTGCGGTCTATGGCCTGGAGAGTGTGGGGGCGAAGGAGGCTGCGGGCCGTGTGCGGGAGGAGGAGTATCTGGAGCCTATCACGATGTACGGCGTGAACAAGCTGGCGTGCGAACATCTGGGACGATACTACAGCACGCATTATCGAATGCTTGCTCCCGACCGCTCGCCGTGGCGTGTCGATTTCCGCTCGCTCCGCTTCCCTGGGCTGATCAGCGCCGACACGGTGCCGAGCGGCGGCACCAGCGATTTCGCGCCGGAGATGCTCCACGCTGCTGCGCGAGGCGAGCACTATCCCTGCTTTGCCCGGCCCGACACGCGTATACCCTTCATGGCGATGCCCGACGCGCTCGACGCGATTCTCACGCTCATGGCAGCGCCCGAGCAGGGGCTGACACGGCGCGTCTACAACGTTGGTGGGTTCGCACCAACGGCGCAGGAGGTGTACGATCGTACACTTCGCTCCTTCCCGTCAGCATCGGTGTCGTGGGAGATCGACGCCCGCCGCCAGGGGATTCTCGACAGCTGGCCCGCCGATGTCGACGACAATCGTGCTCGTGCCGACTGGGGGTATGCGCCTCGGTACGACTTCGAGCGCGCGTTCGAGGAGTATCTGCTTCCAGCCATTACACGCCGCTACGCTGAGGCGTAGAAGGATGGTGCGCAGGTCGTTGGAGGGCCGATGCTGCCGACTGTCCGGTCGCTTCTTCGCAACTGATGACTTGCGCAGTTCCCAACGAATACTATTTTCGCGCGCGTCGAGAAGGGCGGAACATCCTATGCTGGGAACAATCATCGGAACTGTTGCGTTATTGCGGCACGACGGATTGTGTTGCCCAACTCCCTGCCTCTGTGCGCATACCCAATCTTCTGTATCCCTGCTGCTCGACATCATCCATCAAGTGAGGAGCATATCGCCATGCTGTGGACACCTGAACTCGCCAACTATCTGGAGGATGCCCCCTGGCCCGCAACCAAGGAGGAATTGCTCGACTATGCCAATCGTACCGGCGCACCAATGCAGGTGATCGAGAACCTTCAGGAACTGAGCGACGACGACGACGAGGTCTATGAAGGGATCGAGGATATCTGGCCCGAGGCGATGAATCAGGACGACTTCTACTTCGAGGAAGATTCGGACGACTTCTGATTCTGTCAGGAGCCGACCCTCTCTCCCGACCCAACCTTTCAGGCGGGGAAGTGACACACACGACTGTGCGTCCTTCCCCGTTCCCGTACCGAACCGATCGATGAATCTCTTCCGCCTCGTTCCGATACTGCTGTTGCTTGCCGTCGTATCCGTCGGCAGGCTCCGCGCGCAGGTCGATACGACCGAGATCGAGGATACAACCGTGAGCCGGGATACCACGCCCGTGGTAACGGGTCGGCTGGGGGGGCTGCGGCCGATCATTGTCGGGATCGAGATAGAAGGAAATCAGGGGTTGAGCAGCGACCAGATCAGCAGTGTGCTCAATACTCGTGCGTCCTCCACACCCTACATCCAGCGCCAGCAGCGGTTGCTGAGCCGCTTCTTCTTCAATACGGACATCGCCGCACCGAAGACGCGGCTCGCTATTGAAGCGATGCTCCGCACGGTACAGGGAGAGCTGCACTACCTCGACCCCCGCACGCTCGCCGCCGACACCTCCAACCTCCGCGCACTCTACAACAACTACGGATTCCACGACATGAAGGTGGAGATCACCACACGGTACGACACCGCGAGTCGTGGAGTGGTGGTGCACTACGGCATCCAGGAGGGGGCACAGTATCCGCTGCGCGGCGTGGCGCACCTGGGGCTTGAGGTTCTTCCCCCATCGGTACGGGAATACGTCCACAGCGGTCAGCTCTACGAGCTGGGGGAACCGTTCAATCAGGACCTCCTGACCGAAGACAACGACAGAATCGTTGTGGCGTTGCGGGATTCAGGCTATCCATTCGCTGTCTGGAGTCCGCTCCAGATGATCGTGCTCAATGCTCGCCCTCCCATTGCCGGGGCACCGTTCGATAGTGCGCTGGTGCTCTTCTATCCCGACCAGCGCTATCGGTTCGGCAACACCATTATCCAGGGGGACAGTGGTGACCGCCAGCCCGTCCATCCCGATGTGCTGCTCGACCAGCGCGAGTACGAGGCGGGGGAGTGGTATTCCCGCCGTGCCATTGACCTGACGCTCCAGAACATCTACGGGCTTGGGGTGTTCGATCTGGTGTCGATAGACACCGTGGGCGTGCAGCCGGGAGACAGCACGATCGATATGCGGATACGAACTCGTCTGCGTCCGCTGAACGAACTGGAACTGGCGCCGGAGTACGGCTACGAGATTCGTTCGATCCTTGCGGACGTTCACACCGTTGGGGGATCGGCGAGCTATCGGCGGCTGAACCTGTTCGGTGGTGCCGAGCAGTTTACCGTGGGCGCGCGCTTCATGTATCCCTTCTCCGATGAGCCGATTCGCTACGGATTCTCTGCCAGCTACCTCAATCCCGACGTTCCCAACTTCCCGCTCTTCGGTACGCGCAAGTTGCGGTGGGAGTTTGGTGGCTCGTTTGATCGGAACATCTTCGACAGGTTGCCCTCGAAGGTTGCCGGCGAGCCGGATATCGTTCTGATGCAGACGGCGGTGGGAGTGCAATCGGGGTGGCGCTGGCGGCTGGACAAGAACCCGCTCAACGTCGAGAACGTCATCAAGTTCAACGCGGCTGAGGCTCGCATCCGCTTCCAGTACACCAAGTACGAGAACGTTCGCAACTACATCGACCGCTTCAGCGACACGATTACGCGGCGCGTTATCGGAGATCTGCGGTCGGAGGGGGGGAGCATCCAGATCAACACCGACACGGCGATCGCCGCGGTGCGGCGATCGCTGATCAACGACTTCCTTCGCCTCACGGTCCTCCAAGGGGACGATATTTCACTGCTCGCCGAGGCTCCCACCGATCCGAACGCACAGCGCGCATTCAATGCGCTGAAGCAGACCTACGTCTTTGGTGGATCGCTGATCGGCGACAACCGCAACGATCTGCTTGCGCCGACGCGGGGTCACTACCACACGTTCGGTCTGGACATCGGCCTGAGTGGGCTGTTCGGATTCAGCGGCCTTCCGCAGGGGCGTTTCATCGGGGTCTTTTTCAAGCCCGATGTTTCGTTGCGCTACTACGGATTTCTGCGCGACCGTGCCAGTGCCGCGCGGGTGCATTTCGGTTTCATCAAGGAGATCGGGCAGTTCCCGCTCACTCCCAACACTCTGCGCTATCGTGCCGGCGGGGCGAACAGCAATCGTGGGTGGAACATCGGCGAGCTGATCGCGACGCGCCGCACCAACGTGGGAAATACTCCGCTCGATACCGTGCTGGCGCGCGTCTACTCCTACACGCAGCAGTTGTTCGGGGGACTTGCCATCCTCGAAATCAATCTTGAAGCGCGCTTCCAGCCGTTTCATTTCGACGACAAGTCGAGCTTCTCGTGGCTGAACGATTTCCTCGTCATCCCCTTCATCGATGCGGGAAACGCCTTCTTCAACTCCAGCGAGGAGGTGAAGGCGGTTACCTGGCGGTATCTCTACTCGAACATTGGAACTGCCGTGGGCCTGAGTGTTGGCTACGCCTCGCCGATTGGTCCGATTCGCCTCGGCTTCGGCTTCCCGGTCTACGACCCGACGCTCCCGGCCACAACCCCTGCCAGCGATCGCTGGATAATCAATCGGGAGTTCATGCCAACGCTGGTGTTCCACTTCGGCATCGGCCACGCGTTCTGATTCCTGTTCCCGGACCGTGAGCACCCGAACGTGCCTCTGGCTCCGCTGGCTGACCCAGTCCCTATTCCTCACTTCACTGCTCCCTTCGGCTATGCCTACCTACGATTATATCTGCCGCACGTGCGGACATCGCTTCGAGTACGTTCAGCGTATTACCGCCGATGCACTCGAACACTGCCCCGTCGAGGAGTGTATTCTTGAGGAGAAGGGGAAGGGAGAGGTGCAGCGTGTGGTGAGCGGGGGCGTTGGGCTGGTGTTCAAGGGAGAGGGTTTCTACCTGACCGACTATGGTCGGAAAGGCGAGGGGGGAGCAAAGGAGGGGAAGGGTGGTGGGGCCAAAAGCGGCGCGGGAGGCTCCTCAAAGGACGCCTCCTCGACATCTTCATCGGAGAGTAAAGGCTCGACGGGTGGCGCGAAAAGCGGTGGGGAGGCGGCAGCGTCCTCCTAGGCATCGACCCGTTTGCGCGCGACGACGAGCATCACCACCAGGCTGAACACTGTTGTGTAGAGTGTGAAGGCCAGACCGTAGCGGAGGAAGAAGGGGAGAAATTCGAGCTGGCTTGGGCGGACGTAGAAGAAGTAGTAGACGATGTTGTGGAGAAGCGATGCGCCGGCGGTGATCCAGAGGAAGCGCGGCGTTCCCACCGCCTCCTGGAGCGAAGCCTCCTCGCGATAGAAGAAGCCCGCGGCAAATCCTGCCAGCATCTTGGCCAGCGCGTTCAAGCCGTTGATGTCGCTGGAGACGAGGTCGAACAACAACCCCATGGCGAAGCCGGCGAGCAAACCCACGAACTGTCCCTCACGCACGGCGAGGTAGATCACGAACAGGACGATGAGGTCCGGCGTGATCTGCTCCACGGCAATGAAGTCCGCCTGCATCTGTATCAGCAGCAGCAGCAGACCGACAATGCCGTACCAGACGGTGACCGGGGAGGAGATCATCGGGAGCGTTTCTCCTGGCGCTCGGTTGGCCGGTCCACCGCCTCCATAAACTTCCGTTCGAGGTCGAGCCGTTCCTGATCGGGGGAGTGAAGGACCACGAACGCCTCCTCCATCGTACTGAAATCGACTGCCGGCGTGAGGGTTATACGGCTGTAGAGTGTCCCCGGTTCGTCCTCCACCACGCTCACCGTGCCGATCACGATTCCTTCGGGGAAGTAGGAGGAGAGTTCGGAGGTAACCACGGTGTCCCCCTTCTTCGGTTTCTGTCCAATCGGCACATCACGCAGCACGAGGTTGCGCCCGCCGTCCCACACCACCACGCCGTTCTGTCGCGAACTGAGCATACGGGCCGTGACCCGCGTATCGCGATGGGTGAGGAGCTGCACGATAGAGTAGTTGCCGTTCAAACCCACCACACGTCCTACAAGGCCCCGCTCGGTCATCACCGGCATTCCCTCGCGAATCCCCTTCTTCTCACCGATGTTCAGCGTCACGTAATTGCGGGTCTCGATGGAGAGTCGCCCCACGACCTCGGCGGTTGCCAGCTTCATCGGGGAACGCTGCCGGAAGTCGAGCATGGCCCGGTACTTCTCTCCCTTCAGCGCATCGTCGCGGAGTTGGATGGCCTGGAGTGAAAGATCGCGACTGAGCTGGCGGAGGATGCGGTTCTCGCTCTTGAGCGCAAAGGGGTTCGGTACCCAGCTGAACGCAGACTGCACTCCCGCCACGAATCCGACCGACACGGTGCGGAACGAGCGGAGCTGGGTGTTGCTGGAACTGGAGATCAGCACCAGGGAGATAATGGTGAGCAGCGTGGTGGCGACGTACTCCTTGAAGCGGAGCACAAAGTCGAGAATGCGCTGCATGGAGTGGGAGTTGGGGACTGGAGGTGAGGTGTTGGGGAGGAAAGGAATGCTGGAGACGAGAGCGTGAGTACGGCAGGAGCACGCGAGGGAGCGGTTGCCGGGATGGATGTGCATCCTGTGAGACCGGCACCATCATCGTTCCCGCTATCTCCTTACTCCTGATTCCCGCTCCTCTCTCAGTATCGCTTGCTCTTCAGCAGTACACCGTTGTAGCGATGCAGGTCCTCCAGCACACGCCCCGTGCCGCGGGCAACAGCGGTGAGCGGGTCCTCTGCCACGAATACCGGCAGGCTGGTCTCCACCCGCAGCCGCTCGTCGAGACCGCGAAGGAGGGCGCCGCCGCCGGTGAGCATGATGCCACGGTCGAAGATGTCGCTGGAAAGCTCGGGCGGTGTGTGCTCCAGGGAGAGCTTCACTGCGTCAACGATGGCGATGATCGGCTCGGTGAGAGCCTCGCGGATCTCCGCGCTCGTCACGGTGGTCATGCGGGGAACGCCTGCAACCAGATCGCGCCCCTTCACTTCCACGGTGATCTCCTCGTGCAGGGGCATCGCCGAGCCGACAACGTGCTTGATCCGCTCCGCTGTGGCCTCACCGATCAGAATGTTGTGGTTCCGCTTGAAGAACTGGACGATGGCGTTCGTCATCTCGTCGCCGGCAATGCGGATCGATTCGTCGTTGACGATACCGCCGAGAGCGATCACGGCGATCTCGGTGGTGCCGCCACCGATGTCGATAATCATGTTGCCGATAGGTTCCTCGACATCGAGGCCGATACCGATTGCCGCGGCCATCGGCTCGGCAATGAGGTGGACCTCCTTTGCGCCTGCGTGCTCGGCGCTGTCGCGCACGGCCCGCTTCTCCACCTCGGTGATGCCGGAGGGAACGCAGATCACAATCCGGCGTGCGGTTTGCCACGTGGTGGAAACCTTGCGGATAAAGGCGCGGAGCATCCCCTCGGCCACCTCGAAGTCGGCAATCACACCGTCCTTCATCGGGCGGATGGTGTGAATGTCCTTGTGCGTTTTGCCGATCATCGCACGGGCTTCGTCGCCGATGGCAACAATCTTCTTCGTCGTGCGATCCACCGCCACGATCGAAGGTTCGTTCAGCACGATCCCCTTTCCCTTCACCCAGATCAGAGTGTTGGCGGTGCCGAGATCAATGGCGATGTCGTTCGAGAGTAATCCTACCACGATAGATCTATACTGGAAGAGCGGGGAGAGAGGGCGAATACGGAAGGATTTCGCGGTAGCGCAACGCGCCCTGCAAAAAGCGGCGCTAATATCCGCAAACCACAACGGCCATCCAAGCTGGCGAGCGCCTGAATCGTCCCCCCGACACGTTTTTTTCCGTTAGCGCTCTGCGAGACGCCGTGCTGCTTCTGCTTCGGCGGCGTAGGCATCGACCTCGTAGGGGATCGATCGGTAGGCTCTGTGCCCTCTGGTGCCTCTGCCGCCTGGTACGGTCATGAACCCCCAGACCCACGCCAGACCGTAGCGAAGATAGAAGAGGAGGGGGGCTGCACGTTGCTGCCGGACGTGTTCGGCCTCGTGGCGCAGCAATGCACACTGCGTGGTCGGGGGCATGCCCTCCCACGCGGGGCGGAGTGCTGTAACGTCCCCGCACAGAGTGATGGCGACGGCACCGGAGCGGTGTGCAAACAGTGGAAGGCGGGGACGAATGCGGAGTGTGAAATCGGTGGGGACGCTGGCGAAGATTGCTTCGGCAACGGAACGGGAGAGTACGCCGGAGGCGATCCACTGCTCGATGAGCTGACTCGCCTTGAGATCTGCCACGGCCATCAGTGACCGGAGGTTGGTGCCAGAGAGAGGATGCTGTGCCACATTCTATCCCCGGCATCGCCAAGTCCGGGACGGATATAACCTCGCTCGTCCAGGCATCGGTCCAGCGCGCCGGTATAGATCACGGTGGTCGGGTGGCGCTCCAGCACGGCGGCAACGCCCTCGGGGGCGGCAATTGCCGCGAGGACAATCGTGGTGCGCGCGGCGGCAGGGGCGAAGGCCGCGAGCGCCTCGTTCAGGCTGCCGCCGGTGGCAAGCATGGGATCGAGGATGACAAGCGTGGCGCCGGGAGCAATCGGCAGGTTGCGGTAGTACTCCTCGGGTTGGAGCGTGGTCTCGTTCCGTCGCAATCCAAGGAATCCAACACGTGCGCCTGGCAGCATTGCAGTGACGGCATCCAGCATGCCAAGCCCGGCGCGAAGAATCGGTACGAGAACGATCTCCCAGTCGATCTCCACCCCCTCGGTCTTCTCCAGCGGCGTTTCCACTGCGACGCGGCGTGTAGGGAGGTGCCGGGCTGCTTCGTGGAGCAGCGAGCGTGTCAGTGCTGCGAGCGCGGTACGGAACTCGCACGCGCTGCTCGCAACGTTCCGCATGCGGCAGAGCGCGTCGGCCGCGATGGGATGATCGACGATGTGGAGACCCTGCATGGGCGTTCTGTCAGTCGAGCAGGTTCTTGAAGTTCGGGTAGATGAGCAGGCCGATGCGCGGCATACTCACGAAGAACTCCTCCTTGTGGTTGGAGAGCGGGCGCTCGCTCGTGATCGCCGTTACCGTCCACTCGGCGGTGGGGACGATCGTGAAATAGGGGAGGGTAAAACTGTACGAGAGTCCGAGCGAACCGTTGATGCCCCACGCGTTTTCGATGCCGTTCGGCTCCAGCAGCCGTTCGCCGTTGATCACCTTGTTGTGGATGTACTGGTCCTGCCCGAACTCGTTGTGGAAGTGGGTGATGCCGATCGAGCCGAAGAAATTCACCGGCTTGCTGGGGTTGGCGATAAAGCGGAGCGAGAACTCCAGGAACGTGTGATCGTTGCGCGGCAGCGGCTGATCGCACTCCCCGAAGATCTGGCAGACGGCGAGATAGGAGCTGTCACCGAACTCGAACGAACTGTGGTTGTAGATCGCGTCGACCTGGAGCCAGTCAACGCCGAGCGACTGGAGTGGGGCGGAGCTGAGCCACAACCCGACGCCGGTTTTGCCGCTACCAATCGTCGTCGAACCGCTGATGAACGTCACCGATGAAAAGTGTCCGCCGATGCCGAAGGTCCGGTCGTAGGGGATCGTGGGCTTTGCCGGAGCCGAGGTGTCCGCCGGGCGTTCCTGCGCGTGGAGCCGGCCGGTGGCTGCCCCCGCCAGGAGGATAAGAAGAAGGAGGGGGAGACGGAAGAAGGAGCGTGCGTTGAATGAAGTCATGCGGCAAATATCGTCGATCGATTGGCCCCGAAGTGCAGCCACCCGCTCGGCAACAAGCGGTACATAGGACGGCTCGTTGCGCCGCCCACGGTGGGGTACGGGGGTGAGATAGGGTGCGTCGGTTTCGAGCATCAGTCGGTCGTCCGGCACTGCGCGAACAATTTCCGGCAACGCCTTCAGCCAGGTCACGTTCCCGGTGAAGGAAATTGTTCCGCCAAGTTCGAGTGCTCGCTGCAAGGTTGCCATCGAACTGCCGAAGCAGTGAAGTTGAAAGCGGAGAGTGCCGTCCTGCTCCTCCTCGATGATGCGGAGTACGTCGTCGTCCGACTCACGATTGTGGATCACCGCCGGCAGATCGAGGTGGCGTGCCAGTTGCAGCTGGCGGCGGAACACCTCCTGCTGGCGCTCGCGTGGAGCGAAGTCATAGTAATAATCCAGCCCGATCTCTCCAACGGCCACCGTGTTCCCTTCGCCGTTGATCCGTTCCACCTCGTTCAGGGCGTCATTGTCTATCTCGGCGGCGTGGTGCGGGTGGACTCCGATTGCGGCATGCAGGGTTGGATGTTCCTCCGCGAGACGAAGCGTCCGTTCAAACTCCGAGGGCTGCGTGGCGGGCATCACGATCCTTTCAACCCCTGCCGCGCCCGCACGGGCGAGCACTGCGTCGAAGTCGTCGGCGAAGCGATCAACGTAGATATGCGCGTGGGTGTCGATCACCCCCGGTGGGGGAGTGGAGGCTGGCGACATCTCAGGCGTGCTCCATGCCATCGAGGATCTCCTCAACGTGTCCGGGAACGGAGACCTTTCGCTCTACCCGTTCGATCCGCCCCTCCGGGTCGAGAACGAAGGTCGTGCGTTCGATGCCCATGTAGCGCCGACCATACATGCTCTTCTCCACCCACACCCCGTAGGCTTCGAGCGTTGCGTGTGTTTCGTCCGAGAGGAGCGTGAAGGGGAGCGATTCCTTCTCGATGAACTTTCGATGCCGTTTTGGCGGGTCGGCGCTGATTCCAACCACTTCTGCGCCGAGTGCGTCGATCCGCCCGGCTGCATCGCGGAAGTCGCATGCTTCGCGCGTGCAGCCGCTGGTCATATCCTTCGGGTAGAAAAAGATGATGAGTCTCCGTCCGCGCCACTCCCCGAGTCTGCGAACGGTGCCGTTCTGGTCGGGGAGTGCGAAGTCGGGTGCGAGGTCGCCCTGTTGAAGTGCCATGAAGGAGGAGAATCGGGTCGAATACCAAAGTTACCGGTCGCGGCCACCACCGCGGTTGAATCCACCACCGGAGCCACCGCGATTGAATCCGCCGCGACCGCCGCTGCCCCCACGATTGAACCCACCGCCGCCACGGTTGCCGCCGCCGGAGCCGCCGCGATTGAATCCGCCACCGGACCCTCCACGGCTGAATCCACCGCCACCTCCACGATTGCCTCCACCAAATCCACCCCGGCTCTGGCCTCCACGGCTGAATCCACCGCCGCCCCCACGATTGCCTCCACCAGATCCACCCCGACCCTCGCCTCCACGATTGAACCCACCCTGGTTTGCGCCCTCGCGGTTGCCGCGATTATCGTCGTTGTTCCACCGTTCCTGTTCCCGCGACCTTCCTTCGCGGTTGCCGCGGTCGTCGCGGTTCCATCCGCCGCGAGTATCGCTGCCGCGGTCACGGTTCCACCCACCCCGCTCGTTTCCGCCACGGTTGAACCCACCGCCGTCACGGTTCCATCCGCCCCGTTCGGCCTGTTCACCGCGCGGCTGCCATTCGCGGCGGGGACCCTCGTTGCGGTTGTCGCGATTGAACCCACCGCCTGCGCCTCCACGATTGTCGCGGTTTCCCCACCCACCACGCTGGGGACGATCTCCGCCGCGGTCGTTGCCGAACCTGGGGTTGCCCCCGCGATTGTCGCGGTTGAACCCACCCTCACGACGGGAGCCTCCGTCTCCACCACGATTGTCGCGGTTGAACCCACCCTCGCGACGGAAGCCTCCGCCTCCACCACGATTGTCGCGGTTGAACCCACCCTCGCGACGGAAGCCTCCGCCTCCACCGCGATCAAATCGCGGCTCCGACTCGCTGTGGTTGCTGCGGCGGTACGGTCGGTCGCCGCCCTCGCGGCTGCGGTTCTCCTCCCAGCCTCCGCGTCGCTCCTCCTGGCGGTCGTCATCGTCGCGGTCGTTCCAGCGGCTCGCTCTGCGGGTGGGGGCGGTCATTGCCTCCTCGAAGTCCTCCTCGCTGTACTCGTGCTGGAGTTCCGTCATCTCCAGTTCGTGCGCCTCCTCTTCAAACTGCGGGCGTGCCGGAAGCTCCCTGTCGATGGCGTCGATGACGAGCACGAATTCACCGCGGAACCCCTGCGCCTGGAATCGATCGCGAAGCTGGAGGAGCGTACCCCGCATGATCGCCTGCGTCTTCATCGTCAGGTTCATGCAGAGTACCGCCTGTCGCGTTGGCATCGCTGCGGCCAGTGTGCCCAGGAAGGAGCGAAGGCGATACGGCGTTTCCATCACCACGAGCGTCTCGTGGCGGTCGCGGAGCGCCTCGGCCTCGGCGGCGCGGTCGCTGCTCTTGCGGGAGAGGAACCCGACGTAGGTGAAGGTCTCAAGCTTGCAGCCGCTGGCCAGGAGTGCGGTTGTGATCGAGGAGACGCCGGGAACGATCTCCGGCTCGACCCCCATCTCGCGCATGCGGCGGGCGAGGAGCGCACCGGGATCGGCTAGCAGCGGCAGCCCCGCATCGCTGATCACCGCCACGCGCTTGCCGTTGCGCAGGTGGTCGATGATCTCCTCCACCGTCTCCGCCTCGTTGTGCTCGTTCATCGCCACGAGCTTCTTGGAGATGTTGTGCTCGCGCAGCAGACGCGCCCCTTCCTTGATCTCCTCGCACACAACCAGATCTGCTTCCTGCAACCGGCGGAGCGCGCGAAGCGTGATGTCCTCCCGGTTCCCGATGTGCGAGGCAACGAACGAGAGTCTGCCGGACAGCGTCTCGAATTCCGGTGCCACGACCTGGAGCGGGGACTCGTCCGCTGGCTCGTCGCTGTCGTCGTCGGAAGAGCCTGCGCCTTCCTCATCGTCCACCTCAGGCTCGGAGTCGTCCGACAGACCGAACTCGAACGAGTCGGCATCGACATCTGACGCAGCGTTCACGTCAAGGGCATCGCTCTCGGCGAAGTCATCGGTGGCGGGATCGGTTGCAAGCCGAACTTCGGCAGGGTCAAACGAGGTGTACGTTGGCTCCTCGTCCTGCTGGTTGTGCGGGGTGGTATCGGGATTCATGGGTGTATTATGTCGTTGAAATTGAAATGTTCGTTGCCGTTTCGGCCGTCTTGCGTGCCTGCATTGCGCTGTACCACTCCTTCAGCAGCATCTGGATCACCGCTGCTGCCGGCACGGCAATCAGCATGCCGACGAAGCTGAGGAAGTGGCCGAAGATGAAGAGGGAGGCAATCACCAGCACCGGGTGAAGGCCGACCCGCTCACCGATGACGCGCGGTTCGATCACGTAGGAGTTGAGTGCGTGCAGCGCGCTGATCGTTGCTGCGGTAACGAGCGTGTGCTCCCAGAAGCTCCCCGGAGCGAAGAGGTAGATAATCATCGCGATGCCGAGGTTCAGGAACATTCCGAAGATCGGGATGAGGTTGAACACGCCGGTCAGAATGCCTATGACTACTCCATAGGGAATGTCGAACAGCACGAAGGTGATCGTTGCCATCACCCCGACGTTCGTCGATGTCAGCAGGATGCCTCGCAGGTAGCTGCTGACGATGGTATCGGCGCGCCGCGCGAGTTCAACGCGGCGGGGGTGATCCTGCAGGAGAATGCGCCGCGCCCAGGTGCGCAGGCGATGGAAGTCCTTCAGGATCGAGAAGGAGAGGATGGGAATCAACACGAGATTGAAGGCCCCTTCCAGCAGCTTGGTCAACGTTTCGGCGGTCTTCGTTGTGCTGAGGGCCAGACCGGAGAGGATCTTGCGAAGCTCCGGTTCCGCCGTCTTCGTCATGAACTCCTCCACCGTTTTCGCATCGATGCCGAGGTCCGCTCCTATGCGCACGAAGTACGCGTGGTCGAGAATCGGCTCCTTCGGGTTCTGGATCATCACCTTGACGGTGTCGATGAGGGTGCTGGCCTGCTCGAGCAGACCTGGCAGTACCAACACTCCGATCAGCACATAGATTCCGGGGATGACAAGAACGATGACCAGCGTTGTTGTCCAGCGCGGTATGCCGAGGCGATGCAGCCTGTCGACAAGCGGCGAGAAAAGATAGGCGATGATGATGGCAACGATGAACGGGAAGAGAACACCGCTCAGATTGAGCATCAGCCAGAGCACGAAGAGCGCCACCCCCAGTTGCAGCAGTCGGCGCGGCACCACGACGCGCCGAAAGGGGTAGAGGAAGAAGATGAACGCTGCAAGCGAGAGAAACACCAGATGGACGGCCGGTTGTGGCTGGACCAGCGTGGTGATCATCAGGGCAAACAGCCCGAACCCTCCAGCAATGGCCATCCCCTCCTGTACGCGCCATCGCCGCGCGGAGATCTGCTCCGATGGTGCGATCACCGCTACCGTGGGGTTCACCGCCACCGGAACCGATGCAGCAAATTCGGATGACGTTGACGACGTTGGGGTGAAAGAAGGCTCAGGAGGGGTCGACTGTTCACTCATCGGGCATTCTCCGTCGGGAGATCTGTGCAACGGGTCATGCGCCCGACGTCCGGGCGTCCCGCTGCAGGTGATGATCGGGTGGCTCTATCCTCGGCCAGTGCTGCCGAAGCCTCCGGCGGCCCGGGCGCTTGGGGGGAGATCGGGGACCTCCAGCCACTCCACCCGTTCGTATCGCGCCACTACCGCCTGGGCAATCCGCTCCCCCCGCTCCACAGTGAACGGCGCGTTCCCAAGATTTACCAGAAGTATCTGTACCTCGCCACGGTAGTCGCAGTCCACCGTTCCCGGCGCATTGATCATGGTGACGCCGTGTTTGATGGCAAGGCCACTGCGGGGGCGTACCTGGCACTCGTAGCCTGGTGGAAGCGCAAACGCGATGCCGGTTGGCACCGCTGCACGCTCTCCGGGGGCAAGCGTTACCGGAGCCTCGATTGCCGCGCGCAGATCCATTCCTGCCGCACCCGATGTTGCGTAGGTGGGGAGGGGCAGATCGTCAAACCCTTCGCGAATGCGGAGGATGGGGACGGAGATCGGGGTCCCGACGTGCGGAACCTGTGATGGAGCGTGCGAGGACAATGGAGAAATGATCTGAATGGAGTGTCGAGCGAACGGAATGTTTCCTGACTGCCAGCACCGGCTGTCTTGTCTCGATGAACCTGGCGCTACTCGAACGCGCCAATGCCGGTAATGTCCTGTCCGAGAATGAGCGTATGGATGTCGTGCGTTCCTTCGTAGGTCTTCACCGATTCCAGGTTTGCAGCGTGCCGCATGATCGGATACTCTCCAAGGATACCGTTGGCACCGTGGATGTCGCGGGCGGTTCGGGCGATCTCCAGCGCCATCCAGACGTTGTTGCGCTTGGCCAGGGAGACCTGCTGCGTTCGCATCGTTCCATCGTCCTTCAGTCTGCCAAGTCGCCACGCGAGAAGCTGGCCCTTGGTGATCTCGCTGAGCATCCAGACGAGCTTCTCCTGCACAAGCTGGAATCCGCCAATGGGGCGACCGAACTGGATCCGCGTTGTTGCGTACCGCACCGAGCTTTCGTAGCAGGCAATCGCAGCACCGAGCGCTCCCCACGCTATCCCATAGCGTGCCTGTGTCAGGCAGCCGAGCGGACCGCGCAGTCCCTCGACGTTTGGCAGGATCGCGTCGGCGGGAATCTCGCAGTCCTGAAAGATCAACTCGCTGGTGATCGAGGCGCGCAGGCTGTGCTTGCCCCGCATCTCCGGCGCGGTGAAGCCGGGTGTGCCACGTTCGACGAGGAAGCCGCGCACAACGCCGTCGAGCTTCGCCCACACGACGGCAACGTCAGCAACCGTGCCGTTGGTAATCCACATCTTCGCGCCGTTCAGCACGTAGCCCCGGTCGGTTTTCCGGGCGTTTGTGATCATTCCGCTCGGGTTGCTCCCGAAATCGGGTTCGGTGAGGCCGAAGCAGCCGATTGCCTGGCCGCGAGCGAGCGGCGGAAGCCAGCGGCGGCGCTGCTCCTCCGAGCCGTACTTCCAGATCGGGTACATCACCAGCGAACCCTGGACGCTCACCGCACTGCGAATGGCGCTGTCTCCACGCTCCAGCTCCTGGCAGATCAGGCCGTAGCAGACCGAGTTGAGTCCGCCGCCGCCGTACTCTTCGGGGATCGTGGGGCCGAACATGCCGAGTTCGCCGCAGCGGCGCGTCAGGTGTGAGGGGAAGGTTCCCTCCAGATAATGCTCATCGATGATCGGAATCACCTCCTCGTCAACGAACGAGCGAACGGTGTCGCGGATCATCCGCTCGTCTTCACCGAGCAGACTGTCGATATCGTAGTAATCCGGTGTGATGATCGGCATGGGCAACGGGGACGAAGTGAATGGAGGGCAAATATAGTGTCGCCGGGGGGTGCATGAGTGGTAAGGGGTTATTCGGCGATGGCCACACCTGTGCTGACTGTTCTGCGGGGCGAGGATGAATTGCTGGCGGATGCGGGCGCTGACCGGCACCTCTACGGTTGTAGAGTATCGTCATTCAGCAGGGTTCGCCGACGGGAGAGGGGCCGACAGTCGCCCCGTGCCGCATCTTCCCGATATTGCCTCCGTTGTGCCTGGATTCTCGACCGACTCGTTCCGTTCCGATGGACTGGCCCCTATCCCCTGAACTCTACGCCTTATGCAGACTGCTCGTGATGTTGCCGACGTTCTTGAGGAGATTGAAACACTGCTGCTGCTGCACGGTGCCGAGGAGTTCCGTGCCCGAGCCTACGGTCGCGCAGCGCGGCTTCTCGAGACCTCAACGCTGGAGGTTGGGGAGATCGTTCCGGCGGTGCGGCGGGGAGAGTTGCGCGGAATCGGTGGAGGGCTGGCAGAGGAGATCGAGGAGATTGTGGTCGCGGGAGTGTCCCGGCAACTTGAGGACCTCCTTGCCGGCACGCCTCCGGGTCTGCTCGACATCATGACAATTCGTGGGCTTGGCCCGAAAAAAGTGCGCGCGCTCTGGACGGGACTTGGCATCGAGTCGCTGGAGCAGCTTGAGGCGGCAGCCCGCGCAGGGCAGATCGCTGGTGCGCCAGGCTTCGGCGCGAAGTCTCAGGAGAACATTCTTGCAGGAATCGAGGAACTGCGGCGGCGTGCCGGTCGGCTGCGCATCGATGCCGCCACCGAACTGGGGGAGCGCCTGCTTGCCCGCCTTGAGTCGATCGGCAACTGCTCGGTCCGCGCCACCGGCCTGCTGCGCCGTGGTGCCGAAGAGTACGACAGGCTCGAGTTCCTGGCCGTCGGGCTGACGTCTGCTCAACTTCTCGAACGCATCGGGTCTGCGCGAGTCCTTGCCGACACAGGATTGGGTCAGGAAGGGGCAATCGAGGGGACAACCGACGAAATGGTGCGTGTGCAGATCGTCTGTGCGGAGCCGGAACGCGCCGCTGTTGTCGATCATCGCTGCTCCTGTTCCGACGCCTATCGTGCGGCATTCGAGGCGCGAGCGAGGGAGAGGGGGGTGGAAATCGGTGACGATGGCGTTGTGACGCTGGAGGGGGTGGAACGTCCGGTTGCGAGCGAAGAGGAGTTGTACCGCCTTGCCGGACTTCCCCTCATCCCTGTCGAGATGCGGGAGGGAGCGGCCGATCTCGAGGAGTGGAGTGGGGAGGAGCCGCCGGTCGAGGAGGAACAGTTTATGGGGATGATGCACGTGCACTCGACGTGGAGCGATGGCAGGTTGACGATTCGCGAGGTCGTCGAAGTCGTCCGCGCACGTGGCTATCGCTGGATGCTCCTGTGCGATCACTCGAAGGCGGCGTTCTATGCCAATGGCCTCGACGAGCGGCGGCTGGAGGAGCAGGGGCGGGAGATCGACGCGATCAATGCAGAGCTGGACCCTGCGGAGTTCCGTGTGCTGAAGGGAATAGAGTGCGATGTGCTTGCCGATGGGGCGATGGACTTCAGCGACGATGTGCTTGCATCGCTCGATGCCGTCGTCGCCTCGATCCACAGCAATTTTGCGCTGCCGCGTGAACGACAGACCGAACGCCTGATCCGTGCCATCGAGAACCCCTACGTCACGATGCTGGGCCACCCAACCGGACGGCTGATTCTGAAGCGCGAGGGCTACAACCCCGATCTTGAGGCGGTGATGGTGGCGGCTGCGCGTGCAGGGAAGGCGATCGAGATCAACTGCAATCCCTGGCGTCTCGATCTTTCTTGGCACCACGCTCGACGTGCCAGGAGCCTTGGATTGACGCTGGCAGTCAATCCCGATGCCCATACCCTCCGCGACTTCGACTTCATGCGCCACGGTGTTACGATGGCGCGAAAAGCGGGGCTTTCCTCGAAGAACCTGCTCAACAGCCTCGATGCCGATACCTTCCTGGCGTGGGTGCGCGGAACGAGAGGGGGGTGAGTTCGGGTGCTCCAGTTCCATTCCCGCATTCCCTTGCCACCGCGTTATCTTTTTGCGTCGGTTGCGTCTCTGCGCTGCAATGCAGTTCCTTCAATGCTTCGCTGCTCCAACCATGCGATCTGCTCTTCGACTGTTTGTCGTCCTTGCTCTTCTGGCTCTGCTTGTTGCTCCTGCTCTCCACGCACAGCGGGGATTCACTGTTTCTCCTCCCGAACTCTACTCGGGGGAGAACGAGATCACCGTCAAGGCCGATGCCGGCATTCGCTCTGTCACGGTGAGTACCAGCGGGGCAATAACGAGCGTGACGGGCGATGGGCCGGGGAGCTGTGAGAAGACTCGTACGCTCAAGGTGTATGTCAACACCGCCAGCGAATCGATCAGCCTCGACATTGATGTGGTGGATTGCCGCGGGCGCAGCTTCGTGAGGAGCCTGGCTCTCGAAACAACGTGGCAGCTCGACCACAACAATCTGGGAACCGTGGTGGAGGGGGAGACCGCCTGCTTCGACTTCTCGGTACGCGCGCCGAGCCGGGGCACGGTTCTTGAGAACGTCACCGTCTCCGACCCACGCCTTTCGCTTCGTCTCCCGCGGCGCCTTCCCTTCGACATCACCAACTCCTACTACTACAAGGTCTGCTTCAAGTCCGACACGCCGGGCGTGTACACCTTCCCGGTAACGACCTGGATTCGCCGCCGCTATCCCACGGCGGGCTTCACCACCTATGCCGTTGCCGACACGGGCGTCATTGTCGTGGTGCCGAAAACTCCACCGCCGGTTGATACGGTGCAGATCCCCCCCGATACCACGGTATTGCAGAAGATCGATTCGCTCGATCCCTACGATCCGTCGCTCATCGAGATGTTCGACCCGCCGGTTGTGGACCCGACGACGTTTCGGAGCATCGCGGTGCCGAACGCGGTCATCCCGAGCAAAGGCAAACTCTACCTCGGCAGCTACGACCTCCTCGGACTGACCGCGGGCTACAGCCTCGACGACC
>Ga0206107_1000137_pt1 | contig 58036 bp, 64 predicted proteins | sample 2B0metagenome_FD_148652 | JGI IMG/M metagenome (GOLD analysis project Ga0206107, IMG submission 148652) | Enriched microbial communities from leaf-cutter ant dump, University of Wisconsin, Madison, United States - 2B0 | ecosystem: Environmental > Terrestrial > Nest > Insects nest > Nest dump...
AACGCGCGTAGCGTCAATCAACCGGCAAATGCGGGCGGCAACGAGCGACGTGGCGAATTTGCGCCCCAAAGATATTGGTATTTTTGTCGAGTACGAACGTAAGTTAAACGATTATCTCGACGCCTTAATTCCCGCTAACACAGCGCTTGAAAAACTGCTTAGCGGCCGCCTTATCCCTCTTTACGAGGATGACCGCGACTTGGTAGAAGATTTGTCTATCGACCTTGAGCAGCTGATTGCCCGGTGTAAAAGTTTGCTGCGAACCATTACCAACGTCCGTGATTCATACCGTGCCGTTATGGATACGCGTCTTAACGAAACCATTCGTATTTTGACGGTAATTACGCTGGCACTCACTATTCCAACCATGGTGGCAGGGCTATTTGGTATGAACGTGGCTCTGCCTGTTAATATCGAATCGCCGGCGGCATTTTGGGTGATTGTGGCGGCAAGCGCCCTGGCGGCATTAGGGCTCAGCCTTTATTTCATGAAAAAACGGTAACGACGCAGCTTGCAGGTGGGGGCGTAAATAGGCTATAGTGGAAAATACTATGAATCAAGCGAACGACCCATCTCACCAGCGACACGAGAAAACTTCGATAAAATCGAAAAAAGTCATTATCGGAACGGTTGTTTCACTGCTGCTCGTGGCGTCTATTGCTAGCTCGAGCTTCTTTTATTTGCAGTATCAAAGTGCAAAAAATGATCCAGGTAAGTTAAGCCAAGATCAAACAGCTCGTCTTAAGGAAAAAGTGGGCAAAATTATTCAAATTCCCAACGAAGAGCCAACTGTTGCTAAAATTACAGATCAAGACAAGCTAAAAGATCAGCCATTTTTTGAAGGTACGAAAAACGGGGACCAACTTCTTATCTTTCCAAAAGCAAAGCTGGCAATTATTTACAGAGAAAGCGAAAACAAGGTAATAAAGTCGGGGCCTATTACGCTTACGGATACGAATGTTACAAAACCGACGGGTGACGCGTCAAAATCTAAACCTACGGGCGATAGCGGGCAGTAGAATCGGCGAGACCAATTGGCGAGTCGTCGTCATCGAGATGATGGCGAACTAAATTGGTAACTTCGGCAATTCGCTTGTTTGACCAACGCAGGTACGCGCCAATTCGCAAGGTCATTTCGGCACCCACCTCGGCGTGATGTTGATAGTTGCTGTATCCGCGATTATTATGAATTTGCACATAAGGCTTGCCGATATCGTGAAGGAGAGCGCCCCACCTTACGGTAACGTCGGCTGGCGAAAGTTCGACCGTGCGGATAGTGTGAGACCATAAATCGAGCTGATGGTAGGGGCTGTTTTGATTAAAACCTACCTGAATACCAAGTTCTGGTAGCATAAATGCCAATAGACGGGTGTGGGCCAAGAAATGCAGGCCACGCGTTGGTTGTTTGCTTACGAGTAGCTTATCAAGCTCAACCGTCCAGCGTTCGCGGCTGACCTCAAGAATTTTATCGGCTTTTTTACCGGCCTGCAGACGAGTTTCGCGTTCCACTGCAAAGCCAAGTTCAGCACAAAAACGCGCGGCGCGTAGCATGCGAAGCGGATCTTCGTTGTAGCGATCGTAGAGTTTGTTGACGGTGCGTAATATACCTTGCTCGAGGTCGCTAAGTCCGCCAAAGGGGTCGATAAGCGTGCCGTCGGCTCGTATAGCCATGGCATTAATAGTAAAGTCGCGTCGTGAGAGATCGTGAGTAATGTCGTCGATAAATTCGACATGTGGCTTTCGCGAGGTTTCCTCGTAGATTTCGGTGCGAAAGGTGGTAATTTCAATGAAATGCTCGCCAACTTTACAGCCCAGGGTCCCAAATTTTTTGCCAACTGTAAACGCTCGCTTTCCACTGGTGCGAATAGCCTCCTCGATGACATCGGGGTGGTGTGGCGTGCAAAAGTCGTAGTCATGAGGCTTTTTTCCTAAAAGCGTGTCCCGGACACTTCCGCCTACCAAATACACGGGCGAAATAATTGTTTCTACCTCTTTAAGAAGCGCTAAAGTGTCGTCACCCACTGCACGGTTAATCATGGGACTAGTATAGCAAAATATGTTCGAAGCGCCCGTATCTCATGCAAGTACTTTGTTCTCCTCTCTGTAGTCGTGCGGAATCGTACTTGACATAAGATACGGGCACCTATTGACATAGTAGTATTACTTGTATAAAATGTATAACATGGAACACAAAAAGTTTTGTGAACTCGCAGGAACCGTCACTGTCGGCCCCAAAGGACAAGTGGTGATTCCAGCTGATGTTCGGGAGAAGATGGGCGTAAAGCCAGGTGATAAGCTTGTTGCTTTACACATGGTAGAGAAAAACTCCATCTCTTTCGTAACTGAAGACAGCATGCAAAAACTCATCGACAAGATGGGCGAGCAGGTAAGCGAGTTTCGCACTCAGTTCAAAAAATAACAACTAATAACTAGTTAAGGGAGGTTTTTTGATGTTGCATCATATTTCGTTGCGCCAAAAAATCCTGGTGATGGTTGCGGTTATGAGCGGGCTATTTTTAGTAGCGCTCGACCAAACTATCATCTCCACGGCACTCGTAAAGATTGTCGAGGAATTTAACAGTTTCAGTAGCCTCGGCTTCGTGATTACGGCATACCTGCTTTTCAGCACGGTTACCGTTCCGATTGCAGGTAAGATGTCCGACATGTTCGGTCGTCGTCCCGTGCTTCTTGCCGGTGTGCTTCTGTTTACTGCTGCATCGCTTTTAAGCGGTATTACAACTAACATTGAGCAGCTTATTGCCGCGCGTGCCATTCAGGGTATCGGTGGTGGTATCGTGATGGCGAATGCCTTTACGATTATTGGTGACCTGTTTAGCCCGCGTGAGCGTGGTAAATGGCAGGGAATGATTGGTGCTGTCTTCGGATTGTCATCGGTTATCGGTCCACTTCTTGGTGGTTTCCTTACCGACAGCCACGCCTTTCTTGGTCTTGTTACCGATTGGCGCTGGACGTTCTTCATTAACGTGCCTATTGGTATCGTTTCGGCGTACATTATTGCGCGCTACTGTCCTGCCATTAAGCACGATAAGAAGCCTGTTGTCGACTACTTTGGTGCAATTTTCATCACTCTTGCTCTTGCATCGCTTGTGCTTGCGGTTGATAACACCGAGATGGTCTTTAAGGGTCTGATTGATGCTGGTATGGGTCTTACCGCAATTAAAACGACGCTATTTGCAATCTTTGGCCTTAGCAGCGTTGCCTTTGTGGTTGCCGAAACCAAGGCAAAAGAACCGATTATTCCACTTCGTTTCTTTGAAAACCGAACCTTTAGTCTGGTGATGTCTGCTGCGGTGCTTTTTGGTGCTGCTTTCCTTGGCGGCATCCTCTACCTGACGCAGTTTAACCAGCAAGTGTTCGGCGCCGACGCCACAACGGCCGGTCTTATGCTGCTGCCTATGATGGGTGGAATGGTATTTGCCTCAATCGTTGGTGGTCAATTGATTGCTAAGGTTGGCAAATACAAGCCGTTTATTATTACAGGTTTTGCAATTGCTACCATTGGGTTGTTCGCACTTTCATTCCTTACTGTCGACAGTCCGTACTGGATGGAGGCGGTTATCATGGCTGGTCTTGGTATTGGAATGGGTATTGCCATGCCGGTACTTAACCTTGCCGTGCAGAACGAATTCGAGCAGCATGATCTTGGTGCGGCTACGGCCAGCAGCCAGCTCTTCCGTGGTCTTGGATCAACTATTGGTACGGCGGTGCTCAGCGGCCTTTTGACGGCTGGTGTTGCAAGTGGTATGGGCGCAATTAATGACACGCCATACGTGCAAAGTCTGCGACAGGCGCCAAACTCTTCATTTACAGAAGAAGTTGATGCTAACGCTGCACTGCAAATTAACACTCAGCGCGCGCAAATTAGCGATAAAGTTAACGAGTCTATCGATCAATCACCAGCACCCGAGTCGGTGAAAGAACAGCAGAAAGACGCGTTTAACGAGCAGCAAAACGACTTTAGTAAAACGGTTATCAGTGCATTTACCGATTCGCTTCACGTCATTTTCTACGTCTCGTCAGCACTTATGGCTGCGGCGTTGATCCTCGTGCTATTTATTAAAGAGAAACCGCTTCGTGGTCACTACGATTCGGCTCCTGGAATCGAATAAAGAGTCATTTAGCCTAAAAAGAGCCCGGCCTGGCCGGGCTCTTTTTTGTTGACGCTAGACGTGAACGCTCGAGTAGCTTATACTGCTTATGTACTATGTTGAGGTATTTTGTTAAACGAAGTGGCGGTGAAACTTACGACCGAGTTATGACTCCGCCGCATCCATCTGGTTGGGTGCGGGCAAATACTGTTTCACAGGAAGAGCTCGATCAACTTGTCGATTGGTACGGATTTGATGCCAATATTCTTCGTGATGTTCTTGACAAAAGTGAGCTTCCACGTGTTGAAATGCTTGGCGATGATATGTACGTTTTTTTGCGCCATGCATCGCGGGGAAGGCGAGGGAAAGTGCACACTACGCCACTGCTTCTTGCGAAAAAAGGTGAAATTTTCGCCAGCATTACGGCATCTGAAATTGATGAGAGTAAGCTAATTTCGACGAAACAAATTGTACAGGTAAATGGCTCAGCTGGTCTCTTGCTTGGTACTATGGCGGGCGTGCTAACGGTATATGAAGACTTATTGCAGCACGCCGAACGCTACATCGATGACACCGCCCATCGTCTTCGCAGTCACGAAGTGACGAATCAGGATTTCATTACATTTGTTTCCGTAGAAGATAACCTTAATGAATACCGACGCAACCTAGATGGTATGCTTGTTGTTGCTATGCGACTGCAGGAAATTTTACCAAAAAATGGTGAACATGAGGCGTTGGGGGACGTTGTGTTGTATATTCGTCAAATGCTAGTGGCAATTGAGAGCTATCGCCAAAACATTACCAATATTCGCAATGCTTATAGCGCGATTGCAAACCATTCGTTAAACCGACGCATGAAAGCTCTGACGATTCTAACATTGTTTGTGGCGCTCCCTAATGTGTTTTATGGAATGTACGGTATGAATGTCGCATTGCCGTTTCAAACGGCTCCGTGGGCATTTTGGGCGGTGGTGGGTGCGTCGTTTGTTGCTATGATTATCGTGCTTCTTTTTGGTCGCAAAAAAGATATTCTCTAAAAAAGTTGTATATAATATAACAAAATAGTGCTTGTGCTGTTCGGTGTTTTTCTCTATAATTATTGCATAAGCGTCTTATAAAAAGGCGAAAATCTTGACGTTTGCGCGTTACATTGTTACTATTGGTGATGTGTCTTCCGTTCACATGGTTTTTCTCAGGTCGACGAACGGAGCCTCACCATATAGTACAAGGAGTACGAACTCACATGCCAATAGCTATCGAGTTTGTGTCGTCACGACGCAAAAAGATTGCAGTGGATGTGGTGCCTGCCGAATGGCAACTGTATATCGCACATTAACCAAAGATGTATTTCTAAGGTAAAACACCCCAAGGCACCGGGGTGTTTTTGGTTTTTTATTCTTTGTCGATGGCGAGCCAGTTGAATGTTATCTCGTGATCTTGAGGTTGAGAAAGTTCTATTGTAAAGCCGTTCGTAGTACTATTTGTAATACGGAACGTGCCATTAATAAATTGAGTAGGTGTTGCCGTGACGATAGGGGTGCCTTTATGTTGATTAGAGAAGTGGACGGCGACGGTTGTGCTTCCCGCAGGGAGAGTGATGGTGTTCGCGGTGTTTTCGCTAGCAGAAATATTCTTCTTGAACCGAACATCATCATTAAACGTCGCAATGTTATTAAAAGCAACGAGTCCGTTAAATGTGGCGTCGCTAGAGCTTACGCCGCCACTATAGACCGCTTGGCCTAGTTGACCTGCTTCAAGGCTGCCCCCGGCGGGTCCGCTAATGCGAAGCATTGCCATAATTTTGCCCACACGCGACGGCCATTCGTCGGGATTGGACGTATATGTCGGGAGATCGTCTTTGTGGATGAGGCTCCGCTGCGTCTCTTCTTCGGAAACGAGTGTAGAAACTCGAGGAGATGATTCGGTGTAATCTTCGAGTGCGATAGCAACGACAGGATCGCCCACATTTGCTTTCATGGCCGCACCTTCGTCTGATGATGAGGTGAGAAGATCTCCCGTTTTAATATCACCATTTTCAAGAGAGATTTTTAACGGTATGCGACCAGCTAAGGCCACTGGCTGACGGTTCGTCGCCGTGACATTGTAGCCTAGAATGCCATCCGCGGTCGGATTGGTGGAAACAATACCGGAGGCATTAGCTTGTCGCGCGGCATCGGTACGTTTGACCGCGTAGTCTTGGCTGCTACTTGGTGTAACGATATCTCCTGGCTCCACAACGCCATCCGTAGCGTAAAATTCGGCAATATCGGCTTGTCCGGAAGCAGCACAGTCGCCCAGTGTCATACCGGTGGTCGCTCCATTGGCAGCACTATGACAAAGACGCTGTGTATAGGTTGTAGCGCTTGCGCTAACGGTAACGTTTCCGTTGGTCGTGTTAACGGTAAAGATCGAAGTACTTGCAGCATTATTGATGCGAAACGCTGTTGTTGAGTTCGTATTATTTTTAAATGTCGCGGCGCCACCCGACGTGATGTTTAGTACTGATCCTCCAGAGGTCTCTATATTGTAGCCTTGCTCGGCATGAAGCACCATCGCGTCGGTGTCGCTGGTGCTGTTTTCGCCAATATAAACGTTGCCCCAGTCACCGAAATTAAGCCGGCTGCCGCCACCGTTAGCATTTGGGCCGGCAATCTGAAATCTTCCGTTTGTCGTGTCGGCAGTAAAGAGTGACGCTCCTGCTGCGTTTTGTATTTGAAATGCTGTTGTATTATTAGTGGTTGACTTTGCAATAGTGGAGGTTGTGGCATTAAGCGTAATGCCCGCGTTGCTTGTGAGAGAAACTGCTCCTCCGGTTTGCGTTAGTCCACCCGTTACAGTGGTTGCTTTGTTAAGATTAATGGCGGTAGCATTTGTCGTTCCTATATTAAGCGCGCCGGCGGCAATGGCGTCAAGGAGTGGCGCTTGAACGGCTGTCGTACCTTGCAACGTGAGCGCGCTAAGAGCATTAGTATAAAGGTCTCCGTATCCTGCAGCCGTCTGTGTTCCGGCGGGAAGCGCCGCGAGAAAAGGTGAGTGCGGCGTCCACACCCAAGTGGCCGCTCCATAATTACCGGTGTTCATTACGGGGGTGTAGTACCACTGGTCGTAGATGGTGGTAATGCGACCGTAAAGTTCGACAACTGTTCCGGCGGCATCATTTTGTACGGTGACGGTTTTAATATCGTCTTTTGTAATAACTTGCGCAACGCCATTAAGTTGTAAATCGACAATAGGGGCGCCACCCAGCGCGTTTTGCTGCTTTACGCGAACACTTACCGTCGCTTGTGTGTTATGACCGGCGGTACCATCGTGGCCGCCAATAATATTTATTGTTGAGAGACATTGCTCGTACTGGAAGTCAAGCGTACAGCTTCCTAGTTTTGTCCATTTGTTACCATCGACACCTTGCGTGTTGTCTGTTTCAAATCCGGTTTGCTGTATTGCGCCTGAGACATCGAGTGCACTTGCAGGCGCAATGACGCCGTTAATGCCTACGCGGTTATTGAGCGTGTCAACGGTCATAACATCGCCGCCTGTAGAGTCTTGTATACGGAACGAGGTTACTCTATCGGTGCTGCTTTTAGCAATAATTTCACCACCTGCGGTAAGATTGATAGCGCCGGTACCAGTAGTGGTTGCGTTAACGTTGCCATTCGTACCGGGTTGGAGTGTAATTGCTCCGGCGCCAGTTCCACCTTGAATGGTTGTTGTACCAGTACCAGTGTTTTTACCAACGGTAATATCGGTCGCGTTCGTGCCGCCAATGACGAGAGGGGCGGCTGTCGCGGTGTCGAATGACGGTGCGAGGAATGATGTCCCGGCTCGACCCGATCCGCTGACTCTAAAATTCGCCGTTTGGTCGGCGCTGTTTTGATTTTGGATATAATTTGATGATCCGGCCATTGGCGCACAGCCCGCGCTTGTACAGATAACATTGCCACCAATGCGGTACTGTGTTGTCGTGTTGATATCGCCCGTAACATCAAGTGGCGACGTTGCGCTACCTCCACCAATGGCAACCTTGCCATCATTGCCAATAACAAACACGCTCGTTCCGTTCTTCTGTAAATTAAGAATATTACCACTTGCACCCGTTTTATTAAGACGTAGCGAGTCGAGAGTGCCGCTATCCACCTGAACGCTGGACGGTGCAATTTGTAAAAACTTAGTCGCATCAAGGCCGTTGAGTTTACCGGCATTTAACGCATAAGGCACCGAGCTAAGGCGCTTAAACGGCAGCATCTCGCCATCCCATGACGGTGTACCTGTGCCGCCTATGTTAATGGAGAGCCAGAGTGTATCTTGATTCCAGTCGACAGATGAGCCGAAAGGCGTTACCGAGCCTAATTGTACTGAAAAATAACCGTTTTTCACTGTTACGCGGTTGCTACCGGTTCGTGTTTCTGTCCATTTTAACGTGCCCGAACATGGCGATGAGCCACTTGTTTCACACCCAGTGCCGTCCTGATAGATTTTAAATTCAATATTGTAAGTGCCATCTGGTACAACCGCACCGGTACTTGTGAGAAGGCGTGCTTGGTAGTTAATTTGTTCGTTAACACCGGTAAGCGCGGACGTAGGGGTTGCTTGGAGAAGGTTTACTGCAGTAACGAAGAGGGCGAAAAGACAAGCTAAGCGCAGCCATTTGGCTGTACGGCATGCAGTATCGCTAATGGTTGCAAATGTAACCATCTATTCTCCTTATGCTTTTCTCTTACAAGTATATCAATGACAGATAAAAAAGGCTACAATTTCGATGGTTTTTTTACAGCGTTCTTTTTGCCGATAGTGTAGCTTATGGCGAGCAGTACGACAACTCCTAAGAAAATGAGAATCCACGTCCATAATGAACTTGACTCTACGAATGCTTCAAGGCTACTTTGTGATTTTTTATCGCCATTTACAAGCAGTACAAACTGTACACGCGCACGTTCGTTATGTTTGTCTGAAACGGTAATTGATGCGGTATAGTAACCTGGTTTTTCATACGTGTGCTTGACGGTTATTTTTTTAGTCGTATCACGGCTTAAAAGGGTTTGCTCACCGTCGCCCCAAGTAATGTTAATTGCATAAGGGCCCGTGCCTCCCGCAAAAACAACAGGGAGGTAAAATGGTTTGTTGGTATAGATACGCTGTAGCGTGTAATCGTAGTCGACAATAAGCTGAAACTGAGCTATGCTTTCGGGCGGTGCTTGAGAGGGTGATTTTACTGGCGGATTAGTGTCGATACTTGGTGGAGTGGGCTGTGGTGACGGTGTATTCGGAGTCGCAGGGGGGAGCGGGGGAGAGGGCGGGGTGTAATAAACCACCACCTTGTTCGACTCGGGGCTTGGTTGGTCGAGCGAATCGAACTGGCGCGCTACGAGCAAGTTTTTCCCCACGTAAAGATCTATCGTAAGCGAATAAGTGCCATCGGGCTGGCAAATTGTTGAGCCTGCGAAAATATTATTTCGGTAAATGCGGACGATTAAATCGGCTTCACAGGTGCCTTTTACGGTAATCGACTTCTTTTGAAACGTCGATCTGCTGGCCGGTTCTTCGACTATTGGCGCGGTAGATGGCGGCGGTCCGGCAAGTAGGCCGTTAACGTGAATATCGCCACTTTTTGTTACTGCATTAACGGTCGCTGGCAGGAGGGCAAGGCTAATGCTCGCTACGAACATCGTTAATAAAAGTAGCCGTAAGTGTCGCATACATTGAATTGTAGCATAACCGCAAAAAGTCGCTTACAATAAGAATATGCTTTTTCGTAAGCGACAAGCAGTAGTTATTGCAGCGATATTTTTGGTCGTTCTTTTTGGCGGGTCGGTCTCGGCGCTTCGCTCTAACAGCTATCAAATAGAAGAAGATTTTATCGGGGGCGGAGGCGCTATCGATGCCGCCTCGAATAGTTATCGCTCACAGGATTCGATTGGCGCGACAGCGGTGGGGCCATCTGCAAGTGCTCATAATGGCACGCAGTCGGGCGCGACAACGACGGACGATCCAATGCTCGAATTTAGCGTTAATTCGAGTGGAGTGGCACTTGGTCAGCTCTCAACTTCGTTAACGCGCACTGGTACAGCAACGTTTAGCGTGCGTAATTACACGAGTTATGGCTATGTAGTGCAGGTTGTCGGCGCGCCTCCCGCGAATAACGGTCACGAACTTGCTGCCATGACTTCAACGGCAAGCTCGTCAGCAGGTACGGAGCAATTTGGTATAAACTTAATGGCCAATACCAACCCACAAACATTTGGCGCTGTTCCGGTACAGGTACCTTCGGGTGATTTTAGCTACGGACAAGCCGAAAGTGGCTATAACACGGCAAATCAATATCGTTACAATTCTGGTGAGATTATTGCTCGGGCGCCAAAAAGTTCGGGCCAAACCGATTACACTATTTCATATATCGCCAATATTAGTAATCAAACACCTTCGGGCGCATATACTGGCAAGCAGACGATTATTTGCACAGGAACCTATTAAAACGTTGACAATATGAAAACGCTTATGCTACGCTTACGGCATATAAGTTAAGAAGTTTAAGAGGCTGAGCTTCATGATGAAAAGTAAACAACTCATAAGAAAATCAGGGAGTCGCTTGCGCGCTCTAGTGGCGGCTTTTGTTATTGCTGGGGTAACTATTGTCCAGGCAGTGCCAGTATCGGCCGCTCAACTAACATCACGTTCGGTGACGGTATCAAGTTCGGCGCCGAGTGAAACGGGTGTTACTTATACGTTTAATTTTGATACTGCGGATACCACACCGGTGCAATCGGTGAATATCGATTTCTGTACGACAGCTTCGGGCACATGTACGCCAGCTGGAACGGGCGTACCGTCTGGGCTTACGACGACAGGCGCGGCGATTAGCGGAACTCCTTCAGGTCTTGGGACGGGCGGTAGCTGGACGGGTGTGTTCACTACTAACGGTCGCCTTCGTATAAGTAATGCAAGTAGTGCTGGTACGGCGGGTACTGCAAGTGTCGCGTTTAGCGGAATTACCAATCCAAGCACCGCAAACTCGACGTATTACATGCGAGTTACAACGTACTCTGACGCGGCTTATACGACTCCAATCGACACGGGTACTGTGGCGGCAAGCACTGCTAACCAAATTACCGTGTCTGCCTCTGTTGATGAGACGCTAACATTTTGTACTGGCACATCGGGCATAACAACCTCAAGCTGCTCTGGCGCAACAGGAACATCGGTTAATCTTGGCACATTGACACCGTCTACCACTGGAAGCGGTACCTCGCAAATGGGTGCGGCAACGAATGCTGGCAGCGGTTATGCTATTACGGTTGACGGAACAACGCTAACATCGGGGGCGAACACCCTTACTGCTGTTGACCCCGCGGCAGCATCTGCCCAAGGAACAGAGCAATTTGGTATGAACCTAATGGCAAATACAACACCAGCTGTCGGTACTGCTCCGGGTGGTGCAGGATCGGCAGCTCCAGCTGCGGGTTACAATACAGCGGATAGTTTCAAATTTACCCCTGGCGATACAGTTGCAAGTAGTACGGGTGCAGATGACTTTAGGCGATTTACCGTTTCGTATATCGCAAACGTTGGTAACGCCACTGAGCCAGGCAACTACTCGACGACACTAACATACGTTTGCACGGCAACATTCTAATGACAGTGAGGTCAGTGTTCGTACGAGGATGGGGACTCGTGGCGGCGGCTTTCGTTGTCGCGGTGGTATCAAATGCGACATTAACAAATGTCGCATTTGCTCAGAGTGGACAGGCATTCTCAATCTCGCCACCGTTGCTCGATTTAAGCGCCGACCCCGGTAAAAACGTTACCGCTACAATCAAACTCACCAATGTCTCTAGTGGTCCTCTTGTTATTTCTTCTCAAGTAAACGATTTTGGTTCAAAGAATGAAACCGGTGAGCCGAATATTATATTCGACAATAAAGAGACGCCGTACTCATTAAAAAACTGGATAACGCCACCGGCGGGATTTACGTTGGCGAGTAAAGAAACGCGTACCGTTACCGTACCCATTAATGTCCCCGCAAATGCCGAACCAGGTGGTCATTATGCTGTTGTGAGGTTTACGGGCACGGCTAAGGGAGAGGGGCAAAATCAAGTTTCACTGTCGGCTAGTATTGGTAGCTTGGTGCTGTTAAAGGTTTCGGGCGACGTAAAACAACAGGCAGTAGTAGAAGAGTTTTATGCCGCTGGCAAAAAATACGACAAAACGTCATTTTTCGAGACAGGACCAATACGACTGATTGCTCGTATCAAAAATGAGGGTAATCTGCATGTAAAACCAACAGGTACGGTGGTTGTAACGGATAGCTTTGGCAAAGATATTGCAACTCTTCGTATGAACGGCGACCCGGCGAAAGAAGATGACACTCCGCGTAGTATTTTGCCACAGAGTATCCGTCGGTTCGACACTCTGCTTAATGAGCAGAATCTTTTTGGACGTTACAAGGCGGTTATGAATCTTAGCTATGGAGACGGTAAAACTCTTACGTCGACATCGTATTTTTGGGTAATTCCTTACAAAATGATTATAGCTATTATTGCGCTTCTCGTTGCCATCTTCTTTGCGCTCCGGTTTGGCTTGCGTCGTTACAACGCGTTTATCGTACGTAAGGCATCGGCGTCGCCCAAGGAGAATAACGACACCAGCTCGAAAAAATAATAAAAGCGCAAATAAAATGCAGCCTCTAGTGGGCTGCATTTTTTGTTAAAAAAGCGACTATTCTTTAGGAACTTTTATACCCTGACGCTTCATCTCTTCTTTTAGCAAATCGTCAAATTTGTCTTCATTTGTGCGAACATCTTCAGCTACTTTTTTCCCATTAACGAAGAATGTTGGCGTCGCACTAACATCGGCTTTTGTTCCCAAAGCACGGTCGAAGTTAATTTTCTGGTTTATGCTTTCGCTCGCCATATCGCTTTGAAGCGTGTCGGCATTTAAGCCAAGTTGTTTTGCCGAAACAACAAAGTAGTCGGTACGTTCATCGCTGCTAAGACTGCTCCAAGCGTTTTGGTTTTCGTACAAGAAATTGTGCATCTCCCAATACTTTCCCTGTAAACCGGCGGCTTCAACGGCTGCCGAAGCGGCGCGGGCGTTCGGGTGAATGTTAGTAAGTGGAAAGTTACGAAATACGAAAGCAATTTGGTCTTTGTACTTCTCGGTGAGTTTTTTCACCGTTGGATGAGCCGATCCGCAGGCTGGACATTGAAAATCACCATATTCAATAAGCATTACTTTACTGTCCGTCTTGCCGTAGACGTGATCGCCAATCTGTCCCGATGCATCATCGGCTTTATGAATGGCATTTAAGTCGACCTTACTAACGTCGATACGATTTTTGTTTGACATATACACAAGGCCGGCAATCAGAACGACGCAGACGCTGGCGAATATAATCCAGGCTTTTTTATTCACACTATTCTCCTTATGATGTATCTTAATTTTAACGAAAAAACGGGGTACGGGCAAGCGAGACATAGGGTACAATAAAGGCATGACTTTTATGATTATTGTTACGGTGATTGCTTTTGTGGCTCTGGTTGTTGTGGCTGCCATGCGACCGAGTAGGGCGGACATGAGCCGGTTTGAGCTAGAACGCCGCGCAAGCGATATGGATGCTGGTGCAATTGAACTTTTGCGACGTGAAATGCTTTTAGGCGATATAAGTACGCTGCTTCGTATTCTCACAACACTTCTTCTCATTATTGTTGTTCTGCTTAGCGTTGCTACGTTTGGCTGGTTTTTCGGTACTCTCGCTGCTGTTGTTGTCGCGCTTGAATATGGTGCTGTTGCTCGTGTAAAACCATTTTCAGGTTGGGCACAGCGTCTTTACGAAAAATACGAGCCACAGATTCTTGATATCGTTGAAAAAATGGACGTCGTAATGCGTTTCCTTCGGGGCGTGTCGTTCGATTCTCAGCCGGCTGCAAAGCTCCATTCGCGCGAAGAGATCGCTCACGCCATCGACGAATCTGACGCAATGCTGAATAAAGACGAAAAAACGTTCATAAAAAATAGTCTTATTTTCAAAGATAAACTGGTGAGTGAAGTTATGACACCGCGCAGTGTGATTGATAGCATTAAAAAAGATGAACTGCTAGGCCCGCTTGTGCTGGATTCGCTTCATAAAACAGGCCATAGCCGCTTTCCTGTTGTTGACGGCGATATCGATCATGTTGTAGGTATACTTTATGTCCGCGAAATTATGGCACTGCAGAAAAAAGACTCTTCAACCGCAGAAAAGGCAATGAATTCTAAAGTATTTTATATTCGCGAAGATCAAACATTGCAGCATGCATTGATGGCATTCCTTAAAACGCGGCATCATCTTTTCGTTGTCGTGAACGAGTTTCGTGAAACGGTAGGCCTACTCACTCTCGAGGACGTTATTGAGGCGCTTCTAGGACAAAAAATCGTCGATGAATTTGATGCCTATGACGACCTAAGGGTTGTGGCTGCTCGTAACCCGCGCGCAAATAATAAGCATGCAGGCGGTAAAGACATATAAAATCCCTGCACGCTGGGGTTCCGCAGAGAGTCAATCATTCTGGTAAAAAGTTCAATATCTTGTATAATTGACATTATGACACGAACACTTACTCGAGAGCTGGCCGGAAAAATCGGTGAAACCGTCACCATTAAAGGCTGGTTGCATAAAAAACGCCTCCTTGGCGGTCTTAACTTTATAACACTTCGCGATCGTAGCGGCGTTGCCCAGAGCCTTATTGATAATAAAGATGAGCTTGAAAAGTTGCGCGGTTTACAAATTGGCACGGTTATGGCGCTTACGGGCACCGTTGTGGCCGATGAGCGCGCTCCTGGTGGCGCCGAGTTGCACGACGTTACTGTTGTAGTAGAAGTTCCCGTCACCGACGAGCCGCCAATTGAGATTGACAAGCCCATTAGCCATAAGTCTGAAAACCTGGATACGCTTTTTGAGTACCGCGTTCTGAATGTTCGCAACCTTCAGGAGCAAAAAATATTCAAAATCCGTGCCAGTCTGACACGCTATATTCGCGAATATCTTACCGGTGAGGAGTTTGTTGAGATAGACACGCCAAAATTACTCGCCGAAGCAACCGAAGGTGGTGCCGAAGTTTTCAAACTCGACTACTTTGGCAAAACCGCTACATTAGCGCAAAGTCCTCAGCTTTATAAACAAATTATGGTTGGGGCTTTTGAGCGTGTCTTTGAAATTGGTCACAGCTACCGCGCCGAGCCGAGCGCTACTACGCGCCATCTAACCGAACTTACCATGCTTGATATTGAGATGGGATTTGTTGAAAATCACGACGAAGTTCTCGACACTGTTGCTGCAATGACGCAAAATGTCCTTCGCCGCGTTTACGATGATCACGCCGATGATCTTAAAAGCCTTAACGCGCCTGTGCTCGTACTTCCGGAAGACGGCAAGGTGCCACGTTTCAGCATTGCCGAAATTCACGAAATGTACACCAAAGCAACCAAAATCGACACGACCGCCGAAAAAGACTTAACGCCAGATGAAGAGCGCTGGATTTCAGACTACGCTCGCAAACAGCTTCATAGCGATCTTGTGTTTGCCGTTCGTTTTCCTGCTGAGGCTGGCAAATTCTATCATAAGTTTGACGATGAAGGCACGGTTTTTTGGGGTGATCTTTTGTTCCGCGGCCTCGAAATCGCTACTTGCCCTCTGCGTGAAAACAACTACGACAAAATGATCGAACAAATGACGAAAGCGGGCCTCGATGTAACGCACGAAGGCTTTAAATATTACTTACAGGCCTTTAAATACGGATTACCTCAGCATGGCGGCTGTGGATTCGGTGTCGACCGCCTCGTGCAAAAAACAATTGGTCTTGCCAACGTAAAAGAAGCCACGCTTTTCCCACGCGACATTAACCGTCTTACACCATAGCGCTAAAAAGTTTGCTATGATAATACTCGTGTAACTATAACGAGGATTCCTACCATGTCCGAACATCAGGCGCCTGGCAATGGCAACTTTACCAACAATCAAGAGCTTAGTCCAAGAGAAGTCGAGCGTGCTTATTACGACTTAGGCTCAACGTTACGGGCGGCAGATATTCCCGATGAGACGTTTGAAGAATGGGAGACGGTTTTGGAGCGCAATCGTCTCGACCCCGACCGTCAAATGACACAAGCCTGGATATACCTAGAGCATGCTTTTGGCATTTCTCAACGTGGCGATAATCTCGATACCATAGGCGCAAATAGGGTAGATGATTACTTTATGAAGAGCCGAGAGGTATTTTTAGATATCGCTGAAAAAACCAGTAACAAGCGCGAACTAAGAAGTCAAGCGGAGTTTGTCCAAAGTCAGCTGCAAGTGCTTCACGCTATTATTTCGGATAATATCGAAGAACTAAGAGAGGGATTGGCACCTGCCTACGCAGGTCAGTTAAAAATGGCAAAAGAGCTAGAACAACGCTATCGTCGTTTTAAGAACATTGCCGATGTGCCGCGCATGCAGGCGTTGGCAACCGAAATGCTTTTTATTTCCAAGACGGCAGAAAGTATTTTTACCTTTCCTGCGCCACCAAGAGCGGTAAATCCTAGTAACCCCACCGATGAGGCTTGGTCGTTTTTTGTGTTTGACATCGGCAAGCATCAGGGCGTTTACAAGGGCAGAGTGGCCGCAACGGGCGTAAAGGGCTTTCTTACTATTCCGCCGGCGCTGCTTCGTAATGATGGTTACCCATCAAAAAACGGCCAAGGGCTTTTGCAGGCTTTTATTGATGATGACAGTGCGCACCGTGCGCCACTTGTCTATAAAAATAGTCGCTTCGGCTCTCGCCATCCGGCGCATGGCTTTATCAATGAAACACGCGACGGTTTAATTGAACATCTTAATGCAACCATGAGTGTCCGCCGGGCGGAAGGGGGCTACGATGAACCGGAGAAGGATCATCTCATCGACCCGTTGCTTTTTTATCTTGATATTCCGGCGGTGACGCATGCCAGCCTTATCCCCGATACGGTTATGGACACCCTCATTTCGCATTGTGAAGTTGAATATCAGGGGGATGAATTGTCGCCTCGCGAAGCATTTGTTTTAGGTTCAATGCATCTTGACGTCGGGTTTGGCGAAGTAATTACCGGTAAGCAATTGGTTGGCGAGTATGGGACGTTTGATCGCGCCGAGGATATTTTTGGCGAGGTTGCTACAAAAAGTTTTGCCGCCGAAAATGAGAGGGCGCTTGGGTATGAAGCGTTGTTCTATAAGTCGGCAGCCCAACTTTATAAAGCGCTTGCTGCCGGGGAGAGGGACGGTGCCGATATTGAAGAAGCGAGTCTTAATCACCAGTCAGAGCTTGCAGATATTGCTGCCGAAGCACTCGAGGATTATATGGCAATTGACGATAAGACGACCGAAGAAGCACAAAATCTCAAGCTGCTGCTTGATATGATAAGCGTTTGTTTGACATCACAGACAGGAACTGGTGGTGGTGCGGTTGCAACTCTTTGCACAATGCGTCAACGTGGATTAACGACCGACAACAACCAAGGGTGGCACGTTTCAGTGTGGCCACTAACCGCCTCAGGATATCGGCCAAATTATCATGGGCGAATCCGGCTTGGTCCTGAATCTGATGAAAATTCGCTTAATCATGGCGTTGTCACTATACCAACGAGTATTGTTGATGACGATGAATTCTCAACCCTCCGCTATGTCATTGATGTTATTGACGGAAACGCCCGAGACGATGCGCCGAGACAGTATCAAGAGTTGGTTGAAGCAATCATTCGAACAACTGAAATAGCCGACTGGTAATAAAATAACAGAGGTAGAAAATATAATTTTGTCCCAAACTATTGCATTTTTGTCAAAATAATGCTAATGTATAAACATTGATGAAAAACACAAACATCAATACAAAAACAAAAATAACAACCAAGGAGAAGTAACGTGGAAATCAACACCCTCGTAACGCTCTTAACAATAACCGTCGTGCTACTATCGGTAGTTATGATCGCCACGCTTATCGTCGTAACGATAGTTTTAGTAAAGCTAAATCAGCTTATTAAAAACATTAATGCGATTGTCGACAATGTTGCGGCGGTGTCAGATTGGTTTTCGCCAGTGAAACTGTTTGGTGCCATCGGTAAAATGTTCAGGTAATACAAACAAAGGAGACAAAAGACGATGACGAAATTAACGACAGTTGTAGTCGCAGCAGCGGCAGGATTCGTAGCCGGAATACTTGTAGCACCTAAAAGTGGCGAAGACACACGGCAAGAAATGAAAGCAAAAGCAGTAGAAGCAAAGAGGCGCGCCGGTAAAACGGCGGATAAAATGAAGAAAATTGTCACATCAGACGCCAAAGCAGTAAAAAAGGCAGAATGATAATTTCTATAAAAAGCCGCTCATCTCGGGCGGCTTTTTTATATTTCAATCGGTTCGGTGAGGCGCTGATAATCGATGCCTAATTTTTTTGCTTCAGCACTTATCATAGTATCGACGATCAGTTTTCCTTCGTCTGACGCGATAGCGTCGTGAGTGGGGAACGCCAAGCGGGGTGAAACACTTTTCAGTAGAGCGAGCGTTTCGCTTATTTTTAGCCACGGCGCAGTGACGGGCAATGCAAGTACAGGTATGCTTTTTTGGGGCGCAATAAATGAGTCGCCAGGGTAGTAAATAGAGTTGTTAATAAGAACACCAAGATTTGGAATTGGAGGCAGGTTCTCGTGAATAACGGCGTGCTGCCCACCGAAAAACTCAAGCTTAAAACTACCCGCTTGTCGCACATCGCCGGCATTAACAGCAACGACGTTCATTCCGCTTAACTGCTGAGTGATGGTTGGGTGGGCGTAAATAATAGCATCCGGGCTTTGCTGTAAAATAGCTTCAACCGTAGGAATGTCAAAGTGATCAAAATGCTCGTGGGTGATGATAATCGCCGTAATGGTATTATCGGGTGTAAAATCATCGGCAAATTTGCCCGGGTCGACAACCAACGTTTCGCCGTTATGTGCCAGCGTAAAGCAGGCGTGTTTATATTTTGTTAAAATCACACGTCCTCCTTAAACCACTCACTGTAAGCGCCGCGGGCCTTGACGATTTTTGGCGAAATAATAATTTGACAGTAGCCGGCATCGGGGTTTTTATTAAAGTAATCTTGATGGTAATCTTCGGCCGGGTAGAAAGTTTTTAGTGGTTGTAATTCGGTGACGATACCGTCGCCCCAGTGGCTTGTCGCACGTTCAATAGCCGCCTCAAACAGGCGTTTTTGCGCGTCCTCGACATAAAACATGATAGAGCGGTATTGCGGACCGATATCGTTCCCTTGTCGATTTGGTGTTGTTGGATCGTGAATAAGAAAGAAAATATCAAGCAGTGTATTAGCCGGAATAATTGTTTCGTCGAATGTAACGCGTACCGTTTCGGCGTAGCCGGTCGTACCGGTAGACACTTCCTCGTACGTGGGGTTGGGCTTTTCGCCGCCACTATAGCCACTCACCACCTCCGTTACCCCTTTTAATCGTCGCATTACCGCGTCGATACACCAAAAACATCCTCCGCCCAATGTGAATTGTGTCATATTTTAACTATACGCCGTTATAATAAAGACGTGAAGAGGGAAGATTTTCAAGAACTTATTCGCGCCAAAGGAGCCGAACTCTGGCGTGATATGCCTTGGCGCGACGATACGCGTCCGTATTTTATTTTGGTAAGCGAACTCATGCTGCAGCAGACACAGGTTGACAGGGTAATCCCTAAATTTTTAGCATTTATAGAACGATTTCCTAATGAAACACTTTTGGCGACGTCACCTCTTGCCGATGTTTTAATGTTGTGGAACGGACTTGGCTACAATCGCCGCGCCAAATATTTGCACGATGCAGCTAAGAAAATACAGGTCGATTACAAGGGGAGTTTCCCTCGTACTTACGAGGAATTATTAACACTGCCGGGTGTCGGACCAGGCACGGCGGGCGCAATTATGACGTACGCCTACAACCAGCCGGTGCCATATATCGAAACGAATGTTCGTACCGTTTATTTTCATCATTTTTTTCAGCAGGGAGAGGTGGTGACGGATATTGAACTGCAAAAAATCGTGAGTGAAACCATAAGCACCGAATCACCACGCGATTTTTACTGGGCGCTTATGGACTACGGTGCGTTTCTTAAAAGAAGCGGTTTGGGAAGGGTGCAGCAAAGTCGTCATTATAAAAAACAATCGCCATTAAAAGGAAGCGTGCGAGAGGTGCGTGGCATGATTATTCGGCAACTTTCAGATGGTTTTACAGAGAGTGAAGCGTTACGCCAAGCCATGCCGAATGATAGCCGTTTTGAACACGCGCTCACCGGACTTCTAAAAGATGGCTTAATTTCGCAGAAAAACGGACAATACCATTTGACCAAATAGGGGTCTTAGGGTGATAATAGAACAGATGAAACGTTTTCTTTTTGTTGCGACAATAAGTGCGATACTGCTTGGTTTTGTAGCCGGGCCGTTTGCGTATGCCGCTGAAACCGAAATGACACAGCAGCATATCGATCGTATTCGCGCTAATTGCGTCGAGGCGAAAACTATTTTGCAGCGTGTTCATGTTAGCGATGCGTTGCTAAGGGTAAACCGTGGCCAGTTGTACGAGCAAATGTCCACCAAGTTAATGGAGCCACTTAATAATCGCATTACTCTTAACAGACTCGACGGCATGACACTTGCGCTAACGGCTACCGACTACGAGCGCCAGCTCAACACCTTTCGTCAAAGCTATAAAACCTACGATGAAACTATGTCAGATGCCATATCGATTAACTGTGTCGATAAACCGGTGAGCTTTTATGATTTGGTAGTAAGTGCCCGCCAGAAACGAAAAGATGTTCACAAGGCAACACTAGAACTTCATAAAACAATCAAACAATACGGCGTCGATTTTAATGCATTTGAAAAATACGTGAAGGAGCGTGCTGGATGAGCGAAGAAGAACTGGTTGCTGAGGCAAAAACGCTCGATTCGTGGTCGCGACATCGCTTTTTAGTATTTGTAGGTATTGCAATTTTTATATCTGTTATTATGGTACTTATTTCAATGCACTTATATAACACCAGTGGTACGGCGCAGCTCGATTTAAGTCGTCCTGGCTACCAGTCGGTTCGCGAGCAGGCGTCGCACACCTCTGCGTTTGAGGGGTATCCGTCAACCGGTGCGCTTGATAGTGAAGCGCTTAGCGAATTTAAGAAGCTTTATACGGAGAAAGAAAAAGAAGCGACAAGCATTGACAGTTTTGGCGGCAACGTTATTACCGATAAAGCATTGTCAATAGACGCGCCAAAATAAAAAAGGAGCCCCGCCGGTGTTGGCGGGGCCGTGCCTACGAAATGAGGCTTTGCTCCATGATACGGAGCTGTGTAACGAAGTAGCGAATCGCGAGCACGACTTTTTTATCTGCCGGGTCGTATTTGTCACCGAGTGTCGATGTGATCGCCGCTTTTAGTGCTGAGTCGTTCATCGTGCGAATGACTCGCGGATCCTTTATCCCGGAGAGCGCCGCACAGCTGAGACTCACGCCCTTGTGGGACATTACGAGACTCCCGAACGAAAATGTCCACGACACAAAGCCGTCGCTACACGAACATACCGTACCTCGCTGCAAATGAAGACAACACCATCTTCAGGCTTGTGTGCGACAAAATCGAAGCCGCACTTCTTGAGAGCTGTTGCGATCGACCTTGCGTGTTTCGCGCCAATATACGGTACGTCTTCCTGCAGCCAGCCAGAGCCACACGCAAGCAGCTGGCCGATTGTGGTGATGCCGACACGCTTTAGCGCGTGAATGGCGCTAGTGACGAGATGGAGCCGATCGATAGAGCACGCCAGACTCGCATGTGGCTTCACCTGGTTGCTGTCTACGAAGACAAACTGGTTTTTGCGCGGTACGGTAAGCGGGTTCCACGGATCGCCGCTATGCGCCATTTCAACGTAGTGCGCAATAATGTCGGCGATGCCGTCGCAATATTCCGGGTGTAGTCCTTTCAGGGCGTCGGGTTTAATGATGCCGAGTGTGGCCAGGCGGAAGCTGACGCGGGCCAGCTCTGTGAATGCCGTGTCTTGCATGGGTGCCTTTCATGTCGTCACCGCAGTTATTATACAGTATAATCTAGAAACGGCAAATGTAGAAAAGGGGATATTATTTCTTAGGTGCAGTAAGCGAAATTGCAGTACCGAGTTTGATCTTTTTCTTCTCGAATTCTTCAAACAGCCGCCGTCGCATTTCAGCCGAAACCGACCACTGATCGGACGGCTGCGTTTTTCCGGCAACTAAAATTTCAACGTTAGTGGCAGTAAACTCGCCCACTGAAATGAATTCGGGTGCTTCGATGATCTTTTTCTTCCACTTCTCTTCTTTAGAGAGCTTTTCGCCGGTTTTATTGATAATTTCTACCACCGTGTCAATATCGCTGTCGGGTGCCACGCCAATAAAGAAACGCGCCATGCTGTAACCCATGGTTTTGTTAATAACGTGCTGCACCATGCCGTTGGGAAAGTAGTGGACATTGCCGTCGGGGTCGCGAATAACGGTTGAACGAAAGCCAATGCGTTCGACAGTACCGCTGAAGCCTTCGATCTCGACAATATCTCCCACGCGGTACTGGTTTTCGGAAATAATAAAGACGCCAGAAAGGAAATCTTGCACCAGTGACTGCGAACCAAAACCGAGTGCCACACCAATAATACCGGCACTGGCAAATAGGGGTGCAAGATCTGCGGTGCCAAAGAAAAACTTAAATATCTGGTACGCGACGATGGTAATAACAATAGCTCGCCACAGCATGACAAACAAGCTGCTGAGTGTTTTTTGCCTCTTTTCAACATCTTTATGATGCAGCCCCTTACCGCGCGTACGAACAGCTTTGCCGACGAGATGTTCCATGTAACGCGTTCCCGCCCAGTAAAAGAATGCTCCCACCAAAAGCACAAGAAGAATTGGCCACCCTGTTTTTTCAAGCCAGTTAACAATAACGTCCATATAGGGTAGTATAGCATGTAGGATGACTCTACGAACAACCGATTTTACCGACGAAATTATAACTGCTATTAAAGAAGGTGCCGTGGGCGTGTTGCGTACTGACACGCTCTACGGAATTGTTGCCCACGCCGACAATGAGGCGGCAGTGGAGCGTATGTACGCTGTGAAGGGGCGCACTCCAAGTAAATCGCCCATTGTCATGATTGCTTCAATAGAGCAAATGTATGATGAGTACGACGAAGAAACCATGAAAAAAATACACGAGTTCTGGCCTGGTCCAAACAGCCTTGTTTTACCCAGTAAGAAAGCGCCCCTGTGGATAACCCGTGGAAATCTTTCGGTTGCATATCGTATTCCCGATGACGAAAAATTAAGGGAGTTTCTTAAAAAGACGGGGCCGCTTGTGGTGCCAAGTGCTAATCCCGAAGGGCGGTTACCAGCACAGAATATGGCCGAAGCCGAAGCCTACTTTGGTGATAAAATTGACTTTTATGTCGACGGTGGGCATGCCGTCGATGCAGCGCCGTCTAAACTGTTTCGGCTGCAGGATAATGGAGAGTGGGAGCGCCTGCGCTAAATGCCCAACCCCGAAGATTTTATTATCACGCGCAAGCGTAAAAAGTATAAATTTGCTGTTTTTGCAAATTCTCCTCTTTGTTTTGAGTCTGACGAATGGAAAACTGCCGATTTCGCGCCTAATATTGCTGAAGTAGGGGCGGGGACAGGGCTCTTTAGTGTTGAGTTGGCAAAAGCAAGCCCTCATAGCCGTGTTGTGGCAATTGACGTAAAAGCCGATCGCTTAATTACTGGGGCTCGTCAGGCCGAAGCGGGTAATCTCAATTCAATCCGCTTTCTACGTTCCCGTGCCGATTTGTTACGGGAGGCGTTGACGCCAGCCTCTCTTCAGCAGCTTTGGATAACATTTCCCGACCCGTTTCCTAAAAAACGGAGTGGTGGACGGCGCTTAACGCACGCTAAATATCTACGCATATACGCCGATTTATTGGCGCCGGATGGTGCGCTCTATTTTAAAACAGATGCCCATGCGCTGTTTGAGTGGAGTTTGGAGCAATTGGTAAGAGAGGGCTGGACGATAGCCGAACTGTCTTTCGATTTGCACGAGTCGGATTTACCTGTAAGTTATAAAATAATGACTACTTACGAAAAACGATATACAGCCGAGGGGCTGCCGATCCATTTCGTAAAAGCTTTGCCTCCAAAAAAGTAAAGGCCCCGCACCATGACGGGGCCTTTAGTGAGGCCGCGGGTGCGGGGTTAACCGATGATGCCGCGATCGGCCTTCTCGCGGAGCTCGGTCTCGAGTCGCTTAGCCTTCTCCTCATCGATCGTCCTGCTGATGAAGTCGAGGCCCATGAGCGTGAGGCTGCCACGCATCTGCTTGAAGTCGATCTTCACCCCTCGGGGGATGATGATACGACCGTCCTCAGATTCGTCCAGCTTGATCAGCATGGAGCAGACCGTCGCCAGGCTCATGGCGCAGCAGGGCAGGTTGTCTCGAGTGAGGCGCCCATCCTTGAGAGCCTCCCTGAGTTCGACGGCGAGCGACGAGGGGTCGAAGTAGAGGCTGCCGTCGGTCAGGCTGAAGTGGTTGCGGACTGCGTCACGCCATGTGACGTTGGCCATCAGCTCAACTAGGTGCTCCAGCTTCTCGAAGGTCTCGGGGTTGTCCAGAGGGGAGTCGGTGCTGCTCATCGGCAATTATCCAATCGGTTCGTTCCCGGGCGGATTGCCAGGAATTCTATACTATTTTACATTATTTTAATAAATTTGTCAATAATTTGCTTATGCTACAATATGGGATATGAATTTAAACGAATACCAACAACTTGCTCGTAGAACGGCTGCACCAAAAGACAAGCCAAACGAGCTTTTCCATCTTTTACTAGGGCTTTGCGGCGAGTCGGGTGAAATTGCCGAAAAAACTAAAAAAATTGTGCGCGACCATGCCAGTGATTTTTCACAACTCGATAGAGATGATTTAGTGAAAGAATTGGGTGATGTACTTTGGCACGTGGCTATTATTGCCGATTATTTTGATATTCCGTTTGATGAAGTGGGTGAAAAGAATATTGCTAAACTTGCCGACCGCTTAAAACGAAATAAAATTAGCGGTAGTGGCGATAATAGATAGCTTTAGATTGCGTTGATTCTATTTTTTTGATGTCGCAAGTATTGTTTCAACGTTCTCCCACTTTATATCTGCGGAATCCGTAGGCGCAAATGTACAATGGGATGAGCGGTTGTTCCCGTTAAAGTCGATTCATTTATACAGGTATCAGGATGCAGACTAAACGTTTTGTCTGCCATGACAGTTGCCGTAGTATTAATAGATACACCCCTAAAAACGATGCCATCTTCGTTTTTATCATAGCCAGTTTCCTTGAACAAAGGCCCATTCCCTTTCCCTGATAGCGACCTTAACAGTGCCATCGTATCCTCTTTCGTGCCACCGGCGATATAATACGCTTCGTACCAAGGCTCATTATTATCCGGCCCCCGTCCCGGATCTCCGGTTTCACACTTCTTTATCGCGCCTTGCTTTAAGAGGGCGGCTTCAATTGGTTTAGTTGCAGTGTAAGCAGGGTTTTGTAATGTTTTAAAGTAGAATAGGAGGCTAACGGCTGCAGAAACGAGGAGTCCTGTTATGATTATTGTGATGATGAGCCATCGTTTTTTGAGTGCCTCCTTGTGCTGTGTGGGTTTGGTTTTCTTTGTGGGTTTTTTACCTGTCGAGTTGTTTGTGGTCATAAATATATTTCCTAAATATTCTAATCTTATACAGTATAAATCACTCGCTAGTAAAACACAACAACCAAAAGCAAACAAAATAATTTACATAAAAACACTTGACTTGCAGCAGTAACAATACGTATACTAAGCGTTGTTCCAGCATTTGCTGAAACAAAAAACCACAGAAAGAAGGTGAACCCTTTGCTACTTCTTACGAAGTGGCTCCGTGCAGTCCTGCTCCCATTCTGTATGGTAGTAAGCTCGCTGTCGAGTGTCCTTGTATTCTCGACACCAGCTCACGCCGTGCCGAATGGACCGGGGTGTCATCCAGGAAGCGTCCATGTCGTTTGGGCAAGAGGTTCAGGCTCAAACCTCTACGCAAATGAATTTCAAGCATTTGCAGGAGGACTGGCCAGACAACGCTCGGTACTCAAGCTGCCAGCTCTAATGAGCTTTGTTGAAGTCGGTAATTTCGACAAAGATGACAAGCTTAAGTCCCGTGAATACCACGCTGTCGGTATTGAGGACTGGCACGACAAGCGTCTCCTTGACGGCTACGGAAAAAGCGTTGAGATCGGTACTAACGAGCTCATCGCCTACCTCAATCACCGGGTCTCCCGACCCGGTTGCGACAAGGAAGCGATTGTTCTCGGTGGCTACTCGCAGGGTGCGGACGTCATCGGATGGGCTCTCGAGCGTAATGGGTGGGGTTCGCTGAACGGACAGGTTCGGTCACAGATCGCGTATGTCGCTTTTTACGGCGACCCGCGTGCCGCACGGTACAACGCCCTCTGTACTCCCTATGCATGGGCAAGAGGTAATGCCGAGTGTCTTCATGGGGTGCTCGGAGCAAGATGGCCCTATTTCCCTAGCTATCTGCGCGAACGAACGGGAAGTTGGTGTGATATCAGGGATGGAGTGTGCAATGCATACGTCCAAGCCCAAGGATCACATACAACGATCTATCCCGAAAAGTGGATTCCCGACTCCTCTCGCGAAATCGCCCTCGCCGCCACCGACAAAGCCGTCCGGCTCTACAACACCCATGGGACGCTCATGGGTATGAAGAGCCGGAACACCAGCGCATTGTCAAAGGGGATGCGACTGGAGCCCAACCAGTACATCCGCTCGATTAACAGGCATTGTTCGGCTGCCATGCAGCCGAACGGTAACCTGGTAGTGCGGCGCGAGAAGAAGGTGCTGTGGTCGTCTAACACCGCCTATGCCTTTGGGACGTACTTGGGGCTCCAGGGGGATGGCAATATGGTCATGTACCATAACGGCCATGCCACCTGAGCAACGGGTACTCGCCGTATCGAAAAGCTCAAGATGCAGGATGACTGCAATCTTGTTGCTCGAGATGCCCGAGGAAAGGCAGTTTGGGCGACGAACACGGCCAACAAGAAGTAGGCCGAACGTTCACTGCCTTTGTGGTTTGCCCCGGGCTTTCCTTAGAAGGCTCGGGGCATTCTCCCACATCTTCCCATTTTATACGCGATGTGCTATAATAAACGGGTTACGCACTCGGTTAAACGAGTACAAGAAAAGGAATTAAACTTATATGGCTAAAAAAGTTATTGGTAACCTCAAGTTACGTATCCCAGCCGGCCGTGCTACCGCAGGTCCTCCTGTTGGTTCAACCTTCGGTCAGTGGGGTCTTAACATGATGGATTTCATCAACCCGTTCAACGATGCCACTAAAGACCTCATGGGTAAAGACGTCATCGTTCACGTTCAGGTGTTCGAAGACCGCACTTTTGCATGGAAGTCACTCGGCCAACCAGTTGACGACATTATCCGCGAAAAAGTGGGTATTAAAAAAGGAAGTGCAAAGCCTCACTCTGAAAAAGTGGCAAAAATCACCACTACTCAGCTAAAAGAAATTGCCGAGATGAAGAAGGACCACCTTAACGCTATCGACGAAGAAGGTCGCGTAAAAGTTATCGCTGGCTCAGCGCGCTCAATGGGCGTTGAAGTCGTAGAAGGCTAAATTATACGCAAATAAAAAATGCCGCCACGTCGCGGCATTTTTTATTTTTTAAGTCCTACGCGGATAAACCTCTTTTTCTCGAATAAGTTGTAAAAACAACATATTATATTGACCTCTCAACAAGTCGACAAGGTATACTAAAAGAGGTCATGAAAGTACTGGTGGAGCACCTTTTTACTGGCAGACCTTTTAGTTACAAGGGCATACACACACCACCCTCAAGCGAGGCTAGGCGTCCCTGTGCCGCTTCATATTCAACTACTTCAGGCGTTCACCGATAACAGGCGGTAAGTCATCGGGCCTCGTAGTTCTCCTAAATAAAATCCGCAGCCGTCCGCTTTTCTTGTGTCGGTTCTCATTTTAAAAACAAATGTGTCTTTTCAGGAGGAGAATATGTCTCAATCAATTACAATTAATAGTCCGGTTGACGTTACGGCCATCGGTTTCGGCCGTAACCTGCGCAGCTATCCGCGCCGTATTGAATACGGAGGAACGACATACGACTTTGTCGATGCCGGCCTCTGCACTGTTATACGGAGCGGAAAAAAGATGGCGCAGATTTTCACAATGACCGACGGCGCACGCGATTACCGCCTTCGGAACGAGGGGAGCAGCTGGACGCTCCTCAGCATGACGAGGTAGCCTTAAATCAGCCCCATACCGGGGCTGATTTTCGTTCATCATTGCAAAAAAGTTTTTATAGTATAAAATTAAAAAAGACCGTCAAAGAGGCGGCGCTTTTTGTGCCTGGAGGCGCGATGAAGAAAATGGCAACATCGGCAGTCATCGTAGCAGCATGCCTGCTGATCACGGGCTGCGGTGGCAAGACGTCGGCGAAAAAGCCTGCGACCACCGGCGACCCGCTGGCTAAGGTGCAAAGCCACACGCTCGGCACCCCGAGGTCGTTCACGCCGGGCAGTGGTGCCATGGCCATGTGCGACGACAACAAGACAACCGTCAAGTACACCGGTCGTGCGGGCACCAGCTCGCGCAGCGCTGTGGCGTTTAAGGGCAGCAAGGCGAGTGGCGAGGACTGCACCATCCGTCTCACCGTCCGCGACCGCAAGACAAAAAACGACCATGTCATCAGCGTCGCCATGCTGGTCACCCCGAGCAGCGCTTACACCAGCGAGCTGGTAGCCGGCGGGGTTGACTCCGTGAATATCGCCGTTCCGGACGACTCGACCCTGTTCGTCTTCACGGACATTCCGGGCCAGCCCAACGGACTGAGCGTCGTACACCAGGAGGGCGAAGAGCCCCTCGGCAAGGTGGGCGAGATCATGCGTACCGACCAGTACGTCTCCCTGACGCGTTAGTTGCACGCAACTGCGTCATGCCCTGCCGCCCCATATCAACATGGAGCGGCAGGGCTTCTTTTTTTACTCATTTTATGCTATACTAGTGCTATAACAATCAATGTTTGGGAGGCGAAAGCCGCTTGCACCACAGAAAGGGTTATATCCTATGGCTAAAAAAGCCGAATTGCTTGAAAAAGCGCAAGAACTCGGTCTCGAAGTGACCGACAAAAACACCATTGCCGAGATTGAAGCAGCAATCGAAAACGCCGGCGAAAACGTAAAAGAAGAAGCGCACGCCGCAAAAGCAGGCAAGCGCAGCGAGAAATCACTTCGTGAAGCAGAAGAAAAAGCTGAAAAGGAAGCCCGCAAAGAGGCCGGCGACACCGCTCCAATCGACGAAGACGCTGAAGCGAACGTTAAAAAAGGCCCGAAGCCAGTCGTTCGTCCACGCATCGAACGCCGCGGCAAGAACTACCGAAAAGTTGCCGAGCAACTTGAAAAAGGTAAGATATACAGCCTCGCTGAAGCACTCGAACTCGCTACCAAAACCAATCCTGTAAAATTCGACGCTTCAGTTGAAGTTCATGTTCGACTTGGTGTCGACCCACGCCAGGCCGACCAAAACATCCGTACCACCGTCTCACTTCCACACGGTACAGGTAAAACTATCCGCGTGGCTGTCTTTGCGCCAGAAGCCGATCACGATGTAGCTAAAAAAGCGGGTGCCGACATTATCGGTGATGAGACGTTCTTAAAGCAGCTCGACAAAGAAGAACTCAACTTCGATGTTCTTGTTGCAACTCCTCAGTACATGCCAAAGCTTGGTAAGTACGCACGTCTGCTTGGTCCACGCGGTCTTATGCCAAACCCTAAGTCTGGCACCGTTGCGACCGATGTCGCCAAAGCGGTTACCGAAGCAAAAACCGGTAAGGTTGAATACCGTGTTGACAAACAGGCTATTGTTCACCTATCAATTGGCAAAGTATCGTTTGGCGCTGCAAAGCTTGCCGACAACGCAAAAGCGTTCTTCGACAGTCTTGCAAGTCAAAAGCCTTCAAGCCTTAAGGGTGGCTACGTTAAATCGATCAGCCTCACCACCACCATGGGCCCTGGCATCAAAATCGAAAACGTCATCAACTAGCACGTTTTCAACCTAAAAATATCCCCGCCACGTGTGGGGATATTTTGTTTAGCACGTAACTATGTCATACTTATACCATAAGCGAAACTGGGGGACGTATGCGACAGTATTTGGAGCTACTGCAGGATATTAAAGATAATGGAACAATCAAGTCAGATCGTACCGGAGTGGGGGCGAAAAGTGTTTTTGGACGGCAAATGAGGTTCGACCTTGCCAATGGATTTCCGCTTCTTACCACAAAAAAAGTGTTCCTGCGTGGTATTATTCATGAACTTTTGTGGTTTTTGCAGGGCAATAGCAATATCGAATATCTCGTAAAAAATGACGTTCATATTTGGAATGAATGGCCATTTCGTGCCTACATGCAGACCACAAATCAACCGCTCCCAAAGCAGGGAACTGAGGAGTGGACCACAAAACTTGCCGAATTTGTTGAAAACGTTAAAACCAATCACGAATTTGCTGCAAAATATGGGGAACTTGGCCCGGTTTACGGCTACCAGTGGCGACACTGGCCCGATGGTAACGGTGGAGAAATCGACCAAATCTCTCGCGCTATCGATCAAATTAAAAATAACCCCGACTCGCGCCGTATTATCGTCTCCGCCTGGAACGTAGCCGATATTGACGAAATGGCTAAGGCCGGCTTACCCCCATGCCACACCCTGTTTCAGTTTTACGTGAACGACGGTAAACTCAGCTGCCAGCTTTACCAGCGCAGTGCCGACTTCTTTTTGGGCGTGCCATTTAACATTGCAAGTTACGCGCTTCTTACTATGATGGTTGCGCAGGTAACCGGCCTTAAGGTAGGCGAGTTTGTTCATACTCTCGGCGATACCCATTTGTATCTTAACCATGAAGCACAGGTAGAAGCGCAGCTTAGTCGCGTACCGCGAGCCCTGCCAACCATGAAGCTTAATCCAAGCGTTACCTCTATTTTCGATTTTACTATTAATGACTTTACGCTTGAGGACTACAATCCGCACCCGGGAATTAAAGCGCCAATTGCCGTTTAAATTCGTTCGTAGGTGACAAAATCGAAATTATACTTATCGCGTTCGTTCGCATTATGATGAACGCGACTTGTCTCACGCCACTCGGCAGGGTTAATAGCAGGAAAAAACACATCGGCACCGGGAAATTCGGCGTCAATTTCCGTTGCCAAAATCGTGTCTACCGAATCGAGTGCTAATACATAAAGTTGTCCGCCGCCAATGATAAAGATTTCTCTGCCTGCAAGGACTTTTTCGTACGCCTCTTCGAGGGAATGGGCAACCGTCACGCCATCGATAGATTCTTGCTCTCGCGTTAAAACAATATTTTGACGACTTGGCAGCGGCCGCCCAATCGACTGGAACGTTTTTCGGCCCATAATAATTGCGCCTCCAGTAGTCGTATCGCGGAAAAAGCGCATATCCGTAGGCAGCTCTCCTTGCCACGGAAGGGACAGGCCCGCCCCTATAGCGCGGTTTTTATCGTATGCAACGATAATTATCTTCTTCATAATTTCATATAGTATCATAAAATTGAAGGAAAAACCTCCCCGGACCCGAAGGTCAGGGGAGGGTGAGTGGGCGGTTGCCGCATCAGCTCCGGGGCTGCACCAGCGTCACGTTGCCCGTACCGTAGGTGGGGCGCCCGTTGTCGAGCCTGACGTACAGCATGACCACCTCGTCGTGCAGCGGCAGACCCTTGCCGGCGAGAATGCCCTTCACCAGAAGGTCCAGCCCGGTGCCCTGTTCGGCTCGCGGCACATCGGTGAAGGTCATCTTGTACATGCCGAAGATGTCGTCGACGGCAACTTCCAGCTCCAGCTCTTTCTCGTTGCCGAAGAGGGCAGAGATGAAGCCACGCTGGGTGATGCCTCGCGCACTGTAATGGGGTACACCGGTCATGAACCGCTCCTTAAATGCATGCCCTAAGGGCAATTGCCATATCCGCATAGCGAACATGTTTCATCGACGATGATAATTATATTATACCTTTTTATGATTATAAAGTCAATATCCATTGAACCAGCTTATGTTTTGTGTAATACTAGGTCATGTCGTGAGAGACAAAACAAACAACTAAGAGGTGTCTATGAGCGTGTACAGCAATACCGAAATTAGGGCGGCATTAAAAGAGGGGACTATTGTTTCCGTCCCATTTAATCCAAAGCATGTTAGCGAAGCGAGTCTCGATTTTACGCTTGGCCATTATTTTTACAAGCAAGAATATCAAGAAGAAGCAAAAATTTATAACCCCTTCGACAAGTCGGACGTGGCGCGTTATTTTAAGGGTCCACTGAAGGCTATTCCACACAAAGAATGGTGCGCAAAATACAGCCAGCCGCTCTTTGCCAATATCCCTGAGGATCATCCTATTATCGTTTTACGACCCGGCGAGCGTATATTAGCACACACGCACGAATTTGTCGGCATTCGTGCCCACGGCGGAGCCTGCGAGGTAAAGTCGCGCAGCAGCTGGGGAAGAAATGGCGTGGCTGTCTGTTTTGACGCCGGTTGGGTAGACCCTGGATACATTAACCGTATAACCCTCGAAATTTACAATTTAAATGAACACGAATCGGTAGTACTTCCTGTCGGCGAGCGCATTGGCCAGGTTATTTTTCATCATACCGGAGAAGTTGACGGCGACTATAGCAATGGCCGAGACGGCATGAGCGGGAAATATCAGCATACAGCCAACCTTGATGAGCTTATAAGTACGTGGTCGCCCGAACAACTTTTACCTCGAGCCTATAAAGATAAGCGCGAAAAACCACTGCCAATCGATAAGTTACCACAAGGCATTCTATAAAAAACAGCCCCTGCTCGCCCCGCATGTGTACGGGGTGAGCAGGGGCATTGATGCTCTACTGTTTTCTTCGACCAAATCGCCAGCGTCGCCGCTGCGGTGTTGTAGAACGCTCGCCGCGTGCCGGTGAAACAATGTGCGTCACCAAGCCCATTGCAAGCGCGCGCTTGACAGCAAAGTGAGTGTCGCCAGAAAAAAGCTCTTGCGCCTCGCCTCTAGTCATCTTTGTGCGCTCGACAAAAAGCTCGAGAACCCGCTCGGTATCATCGTAGCCGCCACTAAGCTCAACGCCCAAGGCGACGCTCATCTCCCGAATAACGTCGGCAGGTGGCCGAGGCAAATCACAGCGATGCGCCTGACTATCTTTGTCGCCACTAATAGTCAGTGCGTGCATCATAAAGCTGGCGTTGGGAAATGCGAAGCGCCGGTTAGGTTCGGCCGCCAGTAGCAAAATAGCGCCACCAGACATGCAACTTCCCGTCGCTACAATGTTCACCGGGCAGGCAGACGACTGAATGATGTCGTAAAGCGCCATGGTCATCGTAAAGCTGCCTCCGTTCGTTGCCAGCATAATCGTGATTTCGGGAAGATGCTGATGCTCAAGAACCCATTCGATACACTCACCGATGAGCTCGTCCTCGATCCTCCCCGTATAGACAAATACTGCGTGCTTTGACAGCTCCGACAGATTCACTCATACTCCTCACTTCGAGTAAAAATACTATAGTATATTTTTGTTATTTATACAATACCCTCCAACATTGCTTTTCTTAGTGATTTTTGACATACTACAACAAGAAAGTATAAGGGGCATGGCAACAGAACACGGCAAATATATTGTTATCGAAGGAAGCGACGGGACGGGGAAATCGACGCAAGTTGCTTACCTTAGAGAGCGGCTAGCAGCAGACGGTATCGATTCGGTTGAATTTCACGAACCAGAGGGGACGCCCATTGCCAATCAAATTCGTGAAATTATTAAAGATGGTACACTCGAGCGCGACCCAATGACAAATTTATTGCTTTTTACCGCTGCGCGTCACGAAATTTGGAAAACTGCGCGACATCATTTAAGTAACGGCACATGGGTTGTTGCTGCTCGTAATTACTTTTCGACGGTGGCATACCAAGGATACGGACAGGGCGTTTCGCACGATCTTATTACTGAAACAACACGCACATTTACCGACGAACTTTACACCAAACCTGATCTTGCGGTTATCTTGACACTGAACGATGAGACCGAGCGTCTCCGTCGCATTCAAGAACGGGGCGAGCTCGAAAAACCGGACACGTTTGAGTCGATGAATAGCGACTTTCAAACTCGCGTTAATCTTGGCTACGCTCATCTTGCCGAAGAACTTTCGCTGCCCACTATTTATGCTGAACAATCTCCTGAAAAAATAGCCGAAGAAATTTACACACTTATTCGCCAAAAAGGTTTGTTCGCGGCTATTTGAAATATTGTGTTTTTACAGCTTTTATGGTGTAATTGAATAGTCATTCGTACTTTCACATCGCAAAGGAGTGATTCTCATGTCCCGCCTCAACGGCACACAGGAGAACCCCTACGAAGCGGCCATTGTCAAGCAGCTCACGCGGCTGCAGACTAGCCTAAGCTACGAGGAAGTTGTCAAGGCAGGGCGACGCATCTTCGGATGGCTGAGCCCGACAAACAGCCTAGACTCAACACTCAATCGCTACCTTGCCGCCTCGACGCCCATCATCACGTGGGCAATGGAAACCGAGACCCACGAGGCCGCGGCAAGCAATTTGCTGGGCGTTCTGACACACCTTTACGTGGCAGCGCCCGTCCTCGACGGTTCAGGGCAGACCATCAAAGAGGCGACATCTCGGTACGCTTCCAACGTCGGCATCGAGCTGATTTCGCCGGAAGGCCGTAAGCTGCGCAAATACTGCGTCACCGCACTTGAGACGCTTACCGTTGCCTATCTGCAAAGGGAGTTGGCGTATCATGGCATTAAGAAATACATCCCGAGCACTTCAAACTGGGGTAAACCCGACGAGCTAAATCGGCGCGCCGATGACGTCACCGAAAGAATTGTCACCGGCCAGATGTACGGAGTGAAACCCTGCGTCATGGAAGACGGCATCCTCCACGCGCCGGGTACTGCATGGGTTTTTCTGGACGGCACCAGTGATTACGCGCTTATTCCGGAGAACCTTCGAAGGGGTATGCGAGTACCGCTTGCATACACGCGACTTGCGAAAAAGGGTGAGGTGACCGACTTCAAGGCAACTGTTCGGCATATGGGGCCAAGGAGGAATCTCCTGGCGATCAATTCATCGTACCGTCAGCTTCTCCCTGCGGTCATTCAGTCGGATGGCACGTTGACGGCCGACGGCACGTACGGACTGTGGCCCCTGGAAGACGTCTTCCGTGCAGTCGGTATGGAGGAGATCTACCCAGCGTTTCGTCTCGCGCATCTCATGCGACTTTGCGACCTCATTGTCCCCGAGACGTTGCAGCGCGAGTATGGCGTTCCGGCGTGGCCGAGCCTTCCAAAAAAGCGCACGGACCGCGACGCTCACAGAAAGTCGCTCCCCGAGCAGTTCAGGCGTCTGCAGATTCCGCGCATTCGCATGATGGATGACCTGGATGCAATCAAGGTTGCCCAGGCTCAAGAGATTCAAGAAGATCGGGAGCTTACCGCACACCGAACGCGACAGTCTCCCGAGCATGTGACGTGGTTTTGGCGTCGGTTGCCCCGAGGGCACAAAGCCTCGCCAGAAGCGCTGAAGCGCTCGATGGAAGACCGCGGAGAGCTGCCACCCGAGGGCTACACCTACGTCGCCGAGCGTGGCGTCGCTCCCGGTCACAGGGCAGTGCGCCGAAATCCTACGCTCGAATGACGCTGGCCTAAAAAACCAGCAGCCCCACCTCTATTACGGAGGTGGGGCATTTTTCTTAATCGCGCAAAATTACTCGGCTACAAAAATATTCAACGCCCCAAGACAGTCTCTTTTCACGCATTTTTATTGACATTTTCACGCGCTGTTTGTTATAATAACAGCAGACATTGCCAAAGACAGTGGCGGCGAAAGCTTAATTATGCCACCGAGGAATGACACAAACAGTTCATTTTTCCGTCAAAGTCTTTGGTAATGCGAGAATCAAAGACTTTTTTCTTTGCTCTCTCATTACCAGAACATTAACAATTTGGCCAACAAACTATCAATCAAAGAAAGGGTTTTTATGGCAATTTCACGCGATAAAAAGAACACTTTGGTTGCTGAGATGACTGAAACGCTTCAAAACTCAAAGATGACTGTGTTCGCACAGTACCAGGGTTTGAGCGTTGCCGATGTCCAAGAACTTCGCCGATCTGCGCGTGAAGCAGGCGTCACGATCAAGGTGGTAAAAAACCGCCTTGTCCGCGTTGCTTTCTCGTCAATCGACACCTACAAGGACACCGACACATCAGCGCTAAACGGCCAGCTCCTCTACGCTATTAGCAGCGAGGACGAGGTCGCGCCGGCACAGGTACTTAACAACTTCGCTAAAACTCACCCAGCACTTCAGTTTGCTGGTGCGATTTCAGGCGAAGGCGCGCTTCTTAGCGCAGATGACGTTAAGGCGTTGGCTGGTCTTCCAAGCAAGAACCAGCTCATTGGCGAAGTGGTGGCCCAGTTGCTTTCACCCGTCAACGACATTACCAACGCTTTGTCTGGCAATCTTCACGCATTGCTCGACGGTATCGAAGCCAAAGCAACCAGTTAATATATTTTGTAAAAGGAGTCTATCATGGCTGATTTGAAAAAACTCGCAGAAGAACTTACCGGTCTTACTGTGCTTGAGGTAAACGACCTCAAAAACATTTTGAAAGAAGAATATGGCATCGAGCCAGCTGCTGCAGCTGCCGTTGCCGTTGCCGCTCCAGCTGAAGCTGGTGCCGCAGAAGACGAAAAATCTGAGTTTAACGTTGTCCTTAAGGACGCAGGCGCTCAGAAAGTCGCTGTTATCAAGGCTGTTAAAGAAATTACCGGTCTTGGTCTTGGCGAAGCTAAAGCCCTCGTTGACGACGCACCTTCAACTATTAAAGAGAAGATTGCAAAAGACGACGCTGAAGCAGCAAAGAAGCAGCTTGAAGAAGCTGGTGCAACTGTCGAACTCAGCTAGTTTTACTCGCGCATTTTCGCGCAATCATGGCCAAATTGTTTTTGTAACAACATTAAATAGTCCGGTTTTTATAGCCGGACTATTTTGTTTGCAGGGGTGAAGCATAAGCAAAATCATTTTTTACAACATATAGTACGTCACCCCATATAAAAATGTGGATAAAACGAGAAACATCCCCATAAAAGCTCAGCTAACCAGACAAGGCAAGGGCAAGCAAACGTATGTTTTATTGACAATTATCGCAACGACTGGTATATATAGGGGTAATAGAGTTATTTATAATTACAAAAATAGACAAGAGGAAAAGCGAGTTACTATATGTCTGAGTTACCAGAGAAACAAATTAAGCGATTACGATCGCTTATTCAAGAGGCCGAAACCAATCTTGCTGCAGCAAAAGAACTCCTTATTAGCGTTATTGGCGATGATGGCACTGTTGTTACACCACGCAATAGCCAAGAAACTCCCACCGGGGGCAAGATCATCGAAGGTGTTTTTGATGGTCAAGTAATGATAGGTCCGGACGGCAAAAGCTATCCCGTCCCTGCCAACTACGCCAGTAAGTCTAAGCTTGTTGAAGGCGATATCCTTAAGCTTACTATTGCTGAAGATGGCGGTTTTCTTTATAAACAAATTGGCCCAATTGCACGCCGACAAATCATCGGCACACTCGCACAACATGATGGCGCATACTACGTTGAAGCAAACGGCCGTGAATACCGTATTTTGCTTGCAAGCGTCACTTATTTCCGTATTAACATTGGCGACCAAGTCACTATTATCGTTCCCGAAGACAACCCCGAAGCCACCTGGGCTGCGGTTGAAGCCGCCCTTTAGCCTTTATGGTGGCACAGGGGACGTATCTTCTTGTAGGAGCTGGCTTTTCGCGTCATGAAGAGCCGTACCTCCTCCTGCAAAAGAATGGGGTGCTTCAATTTTTCTCACCGTTGGGAGAACGGTTATCTCTTACGTTTGATACACGCCAGCGTTTTTGTACGGGCTGGCACAACCTTGAAGATGGCTCAAACCATCCATGCCCCGATACGTCACGCCTTGATGATAAATACGATCAGTGTGCAAGTTGCCAGCAGAAAACCGGCTTTAACCCAGCATTTTACAATGCCACAAGCGTTTCACCGCAACAAGAGAAGCGTAATAGCGAGCCACACATTTTATATCTCGCCCATTTTGGCCCCAAAACGACAAAAGTAGGCATTTCTCACGCTGCGCGCGGACGTACACGGCTTCTTGAGCAGGGTGCCCGTAGTGCACTCATTCTTGAAACATTTCCTACAGCCCATATAGCACGCAGCTACGAGGCGCGCATAGCTGCCTTGCCAGGAATTGCCGAAACGCTTCAGCTACGCAGAAAAATCGATTTATTCGGCCATCCTTATCAACAATCTGCCGGGGAACAGGCACTTAAAGCCGCTCAAAGACAGGCAGAGGCGGCTCTTGGCGTAACGTTTGACAGCGCAGAGCTTCATCATCTTGACGCACAATTCTTTCCAAGCAAAAGCATTCAGCTGGCAGATGCCTATGATACTTCTTCGCACGCGCGTATCTCGGGCACTGTAACCGGCATGTTTGGCTCATTCCTTTTTACCGACCAAGAGGGCGAGCCTCTCTTTATTCCAATTAAAAAATATACTGGCTTTCCCGTTTTGCTTTCTTACAAGTTTCACCCTCTCGAACTGCCGGCGCGACAGGTGTCGCTGCTCTAATATTGCGGTTTGAAGTCATTTGTGATATAATTAATAATCGGCACAAGATTTCAACGACTCCCCTAGGAGGCGCAGTTGACAAGAAAGCAGATGCGTCGAAAAATCGTCGAACTTCTCGATAAAAAACCGAGCATATGCCAGCCCTCACGGCTGTTGCCACATCTCCTTCTGGAGATATCAGCTGACAGAAGCCTCATGAACGCGAGAGGCTATCAGCTTCTCGATAGCGTACTGACCGATCTGTCAAGACAAAAGAAAATCCGCCTTACACGCACCGCGAACGGCAGGCCCGCCAGCATCCATCGACGTTAGCGGCAAGAGAAGCTACAGAGCCCCCGGCGACATGTCGGGGGCATTTTACTTTTGGCGATAAATTATGTTTGACAACGTTTTCCACCGCTAGAACTGCTATAATAAAAGACATAGCAGTAAAAAGTGAGAGGGAATAAAGTGGAACATACGGCACTTTACCGCAAGTACCGTAGCAAGCGTTTGGATGAAATAGTCGGCCAATCGCACGTTACGAATGTCTTATCTCGCGCTCTTAAAGACGGGCGCGTTGCTCATGCGTACCTCTTAACTGGTCTTCGGGGTATTGGCAAAACCAGCATCGCCCGTATTTTGGCTCATGAGATTAACGGGTTTGCCTACAAAGACGGAACATCACACCTTGATATTATTGAAATCGATGCTGCCAGCAATAATGGCGTCGAGGACGTCCGCGACCTCCGCGAAAAAGTACAGATTACCCCCGTATCAGGAAAGTACAAAGTATATATTATTGACGAAGTGCACATGCTTTCAAAGGCCGCGTTTAACGCGCTGCTTAAAACACTCGAAGAACCGCCACGGCATGCTGTTTTTATCCTTGCAACAACCGATGTCGACAAGCTCCCCGACACAATAATTAGTCGTACACAACGCTTTACGTTACGTCCTATATCCCTAAAAGACGCCGCGACACATCTGCGCGCCATTGCAGATAACGAGAATATTATTATTGACGAGGACGCCTTGCAGCTTATTGCCGAACGTGGAGAGGGAAGTTTTAGAGACAGCATTAGCCTGCTTGATCAGCTGCGACACATCACCAGCCGGGACACGCCCATTACACGCGATCTTATTGAACAGTCTTTGGGTATGGCAAAAAATCAACTTGTCGCAGACATTACTAATGCCTATGCGGAAAAAAATCTTACCGCCATCGTCTCGCTTCTTGATAAGAGTGAAGATGAAGGCGTTCAGCCATCGGTGCTCGCCACCCAATTAATAAGTTACACCAGAACAAAAGTGACAGAAAATCCAATATTCTTACCCCTTCTTGATGCGCTTTTAGATGTGGCCAAGTCGAGTAACCCACGCATTAAACTACTTACAGCTCTCGCTGCCCATGCAGTGCCGAAACCTGTAAAAAGTGCAGCACTATCGGCTCCGACGGCAACGATTAGCGCTCCCGTTGAATCTTTGCAAAAACCAAAACCAGTCACCACTCCATCATCCACACCGGCACGTAAAGCTGTAAAAGCAGTTACGCCAGAGGTTGAAATGCCGAAGCCCGTCGGCACTGTCGGCACTCTCGACTGGGACGCTTTTACCGCCTACATTAAAGAGCATTCCATCGCCGTTTCAAGCGTCCTATCGAAATGTAGCTACGAACAGCGGGGCGACACTCTGGTGCTTTACACTGGTAGCGCATTCTACAAAAAGAAGTTAGACGACAGCAGGTATCGAGTAAGCCTCGCAAAAGCCCTTATAGAAACAGGGGCAGGTGACATGCCTATAGAGATTGTCGGAACACCACCGCCGCCAAAAGACGCGGCTGCAGCCGCCGTTGCCGAGATTATGGGCGGAGGTGAAGAAGTAAATGTCGGAGATAGCGCATAATGGCAAAAGAAGTTTCTGCTGCAAAAGTACCGCCGCAAAATTTAGATGCCGAAAAAAGCCTGCTGGGTGCGGTACTTATTGACGAGGAAACATTGCCCGATATTACGGAGCATGTTAATCCGAAAGATTTTTATGACAAGCGTCATGGCTCTATTTTTGGCGCCATGGTACGCCTGTTCGAGCGCCATAAACCGGTAGATCTCCTTACCCTTACCGATGAATTGAAGAAAAAAGACGAGCTTGAAATGATTGGCGGTTCGGCATATCTTACCGAGCTCACCAATTACGTGCCAACCGCCGCACACGCCGAGGCGTACGCCGAAATGGTGGCCATTAGCGCCGTCCGCCGCCGGCTTATTAAGGCTAGCGCCGACATTACCGAATTAGGTTACGACGAAGACACAAATATTCAAGAACTACTTGAGCGAGCCGAAGCCGAACTATTTAGCGTTAGCGATCAGTCGCTTAAGCAAGATCTTACCAGTATCGACCAGATTTTGACCGATAGTTTTGACCGCATGGAAGAACTACACCGCAACAAAGGGGCACTGCGTGGCATCCGTACTGGTTTTCGCGATCTCGACAACATGACTGCCGGTCTGCAGCGTAGCGACCTCATTATTTTAGCCGCTCGTCCAGCCATGGGTAAAACTACACTGGTAACAAACCTGGCGTACAATGTCGCAACGCTCGCCAAACAGCCGGTTCTGTTTTTTAGCCTGGAGATGAGCAAGGAGCAGCTTGTCGACCGTATGCTTGCCGATGCCAGCGGCGTTGACGCCTGGAATATCCGTACCGGCAATCTTACCGATGAAGACTTCAGCAAACTGAGCGATGCCATGGGCGAGATGGCCGAAGCACCTATTTTTATTGACGATACCGCCGGGCTTTCGGTGCTTGAGCTTCGCACAAAGGCACGTCGCGCCGCGCACGATGCGCCGCTTGGACTTATTGTTATCGACTACCTTCAGCTACTTCAGTCAAACGGTAACCATAACGGCAACCGTGTACAAGAAGTGAGTGAGATTTCGCGTGGATTGAAGCTTATTGCGCGCGAGTTAAACGTGCCCGTTATCGCCCTAAGCCAATTAAGCCGTACTGTCGAAACGCGTACGCCACCAATTCCACAGTTATCCGACCTCCGTGAATCTGGATCCATCGAGCAAGATGCCGACATCGTGTCGTTTATTTACCGCCCAGGTTACTATGAACCCGATAATCCAGAGGTAGCAAATATTACCAAACTTATTATTGCCAAGCACCGTAACGGCCCGGTAGGTGAAGTCGGACTCTACTTCCACCCAGAACGACTACGATTTATGTCGCTTGATAAAAATCACGAGTAAAGCGTGCTATAATCGTAAGTAATTTATGGGCACATATATTACAGATTACTTTCTCTACCGAAAACGTTTTTTGCTAGGCTATAGCCTCATTGCTATTTCGGTGGGTATTATTCTTTACCTTATCGGCACCACTATTCCCGGCGGCTTAACCGAAGGCGAGATGGAATCGGTAGTACAAAGCAGTCAGCTGTCGTTTAATTCGTTTACACCCGAGTCTATTATCAATTTGCCGTATCATATAGTGCAAAAAGGAAGCTTATCGATTCTTGGTGTTTCAGTCTTTAGTATAAAGCTGCCGTCACTTATATTGGGTGCACTTTCCGCGGTAGGCCTCTTGCTCCTGCTTCAAACCTGGTTTAAACGAAATGTAGCTATTATAACAACGCTTATCATTATTGCAACTGGTCAGTTTTTATTTGTCAGTCAGAATGGCACGCCAACTATTATGTATATATTCTGGACAGTATGGCTACTCCTTGCCGCCATGATGGTGTCAAGACACGCCGCCTGGCAACCGTTCTGGAAGATCATTCTCTTTGCCGCAGCGGCGCTTAGCCTTTACACGCCTCTAAGTGTCTATATTCTCGTCGCGCTTGTTGCCGCTAGCGTTCTCCACCCCCACCTTCGGTTCCTTATGCGTAGACTATCGAAGCCTATGCTAGCGTTAGCTGCATTTTGCGGATTGGTTTTGGTTGCGCCGCTTATTCGTTCACTCATTATGCAGCCGTCTATTGGTTTGACGCTTCTAGGCATCCCCAACCAATGGCCACAGTTTGACAGCAACATGCTGCAAATACTCTCACAGTACTTTAATTTTGCCATGCCGGGCGGTTCGAGCCTCATGACGCCTATTTACGGGCTGGGGTCGGTTATCTTTATCGGTTTAGGGCTCTGGCAGCTCTTTACAACAAAATATACAGCTCGAAGCTATATCATTACTATTTGGCTCGTGCTACTTCTGCCTATCCTTATTATTAACCCCAATTTTATTAGCATTACATTCGTACCATTTATGCTACTCATTGGCATGGGCGTTAACATTCTCCTTGCTAATTGGTACCAAATGTTCCCGCGCAACCCTTACGCGCGAATTGCCGGGCTCGTGCCACTTGCGGTGCTTATTGGGGGAATGGTATTTTCAGGTCTCGACCGTTACATGTACGGCTATCAATACAATCCGGCTGTTGCTGTTAATTTTTCGCACGACTTACCCATTCTTAATAAAGAAATAGCTACTTTAGGCAATTCACCAAGCACGCTTGTCGCCACCCCTCAGTCCATGCCGTTTTATCAAGCAGTCTACAGAGATAAAAAAGAGTTAACAATTACAACCACGACGCCATCGAAGCCTACATCAGCGGTTATTGTCATGAATGGTGTTGCAAAACGCCCAGCGGGTGTTCCTAATAAAATTGTGACGAATGGTTTTTCAGATCATTCTGATCGCTTCTATATCTATAAATCTGAGGTGAAATAGCGTATAATCATACTAGTAATCACAGGAGATTTTTTACTATGGCATTCGACCAAATGAAAATGATTAACCAAATGCGAAAAGCTCAAAAAGCGCTTGCAAAAGAAATTATTGAAGTTGAAGCAGGGGACGGTGCTGTCGTCGTGCAAATTACCGGCGAGCTAAAAATTAAAAGCATCAAAATTGACCCATCAACGGTTGATCTTGACGATATTTCAGAGCTTGAACACTGGATAGAAATTGCCGTCCGCGACGGACTTGCAAAAGCACAAGAAGTTGCAGCCGAAAAGATGAAGCCGCTTATGGGCGGACTTGGCAACTTAGGCCTTTAGGAGAATTTTTTGTCGCAACTACTTCCTGAGGCTTTAACGAAAGCAATTGACGAACTCGGGCGACTTCCCGGAGTTGGCGCGCGCACTGCCGAACGCTACGCGTATTTTTTACTGCGAGCCGATACAAGTACGACTAGCAAACTGGCGAGTGCTATCGCGCAGCTTCACGCCAACGTTAAAACGTGCCCCGTTACGTTTGCGCTCATTGATGCTAATCAGGAAGTATCGCCACTTTATAGCGACCCAACCCGCAATAAGCGAACAATCGCCGTTGTCGAAGAGCCACTCGATATTGTTGCCATAGAACGCACCGGGCAGTTTCACGGCACATATCACGTACTAGGCGGGGCAATTTCTCCCATTGATGGCATTGGACCCGAACAACTTCACATTCCCGAACTTATAAAACGGCTGCAGGAAGACGAGGTTGAGGAGATGATTTTAGCGACAAATGCCAGCGTCGAAGGTGAATCAACGGCACTGTTTTTGCAGCGTTACGTTCAAGATGCTGGTATTACCGTGACTATCAGCCGGCTTGCACGCGGTATCCCCGTTGGTGTCGACCTCGAATATGCCGATCAAATTACGCTAACCCACGCCCTTGAGGGAAGGAGATTCTTATGAACTACAACGAAGCGGCGAAACTTATTAGCGATGCCAAGCGTATTGTTGTCGTGCAGTCCGAAATTCCCGACGGCGACAGCCTGGGAAGTTCGCTTGCGCTTGAAGAAATTTTGGGAGACATGGGCAAAGAAGTTTCGCTTTTCTGTCCGTCCGAACTACCCGAATATATTCACTATATTCAGGGATGGGACCGCGTTACTACCGAGTTCGACACATCCGTTGATCTTGCTATCATCGTGGATACCAGCTCTGAAACACTTCTTAGCCGCGTACTCGAAACGCCAGGCGCACGCTCCTTTTTCGAAACGCACCCTGTTGTCGTTATCGATCATCACGCAACCGAATCGACTTTAAGTTTCGACCATATTATGGTTGCGGATACCGCCGTGGCAACAAGCCAGGTTATTTTCGACTTCGCCGACAGCCAAAACTGGACCATTAACTCTCAAGCGGCCGAAAACATGCTAGCATCTATTCTCTCGGACAGCTTGGGAATGACTACTCAAAATGTCAATGCCGACACGTATCGCGTCGCCAGCGAACTGGCAAAGCGGGGAGCGTCGCCGGCTGTCATTGAAGAGCGACGCCGCGAGTTTATGAAAAAAGCGCCTGAAATCCTCGCCTACAAAGGTGAGCTTCTAACGCGAATCGAATACGCAGCAGGCGGCAGGCTTGCAATGGTGCATATCCCGTGGGAAGAAATTCGTCAATATAGTAGCAAGTATAACCCGAGCGTACTCGTGCTTGATGAAATGCGTCTCGTTACCGGTGTCGAGCTTGCGGTGGCCATTAAAACATACCGAAATGGACGTGTCACCGGCAAACTTCGCGGCAACTTGCCAATTGCCGAAGACGTTGCAGCGCATTTTGGCGGTGGCGGTCATGTGTACGCAGCCGGTTTCCGTGCGCACGACGAGTACGATACAATTGTTTCAGAACTAATTAAGGCAACCGAACAGGCATCTGACGCATACCATGACGCTCACACTTCATAACACTCCGACAAAGCAAAATGAGCCGCTCAAACCTCTTAATAGCGAAGAGGTGACGCTCTACACCTGTGGTCCAACCGTCTACGACGAACCACATATTGGCAACTGGACGGCATATATTTTTTGGGACGTGCTAGTGCGCACACTCATGGCCGACGGCTATGCTGTTAATCGCGTCATGAATATAACCGACGTGGGTCATCTTACAAGTGACGCCGACGAAGGGGAAGATAAACTACAGAAGGGCGCGCAGCGCGAAGGGAAGAACGCTTGGGATATCGCCAATCATTATACTAATGCTTTTCTAAAAGGTATGGAAACGTTGCATTTTATTCCTCCTCAGCATATCGTTCGCGCTACCGACTATATACCCCAGCAATTAGCGCTGGTGCGTACTCTGAAAGAAAAAGGCCACACGTACCAAATTGACGATGGTATCTATTTCGACGTAAGCACCTTTCCACGCTATGCCGACTTCGCCCACCTCGATCTTACTGCTCAGCGTGCCGGCGCCCGCGTGAATGTTAATTCGCAAAAACGCCACGCCAGCGACTTTGCACTTTGGAAGTTTTCGCCACAAAATGAACAGCGCGACATGGAATGGGAGACGCCGGTCGATCTGCTCGATACTCCGGCCAGTGCACCTGTTATGGGCTTTCCTGGCTGGCATATAGAGTGTTCGGCAATTGCCATGGGCTATCTTGGCGAAACGATCGACATCCACACTGGCGGTATCGATCACATCCCAGTTCATCATACAAATGAAATTGCCCAGAGTGAATCTGCCACTGGCAAGCAGTTTGCTCGGCTTTGGGTGCACACCAATCATCTTAAAGGCGACGGGACAAAGCTGTCAAAAAGCCTCGGTAATGGCTACACACTTGAAGACTTAGGGGCGCGAGGATTCTCACCTCTCGACTTTAAATTATTTATTTTGCAAAGCCACTATAGCAACGAAGGTAACTTTACATTCGATGCACTAAAAGCAGCGCAAAACCGCCGGCTCCACTGGCGTAACGTGGCAGCACTTCGTCACCAAACACACGATACGATTGTCAATGATGATGACAAAATACACGACGCGGGATTTTCTCCGCTTGCAACCACTGGCGCTATAAAAGAAGCTCTTAACGACAACCTTAATACGCCCGAGGCCTTTCGTCTTATTGATGAAGCATTTACAAAAATCGAGACCTCGCCCATAGCACATATTCACCGAAATAGTTTGGTTGAATTTCTCGAACAGCTCGATGAGCTGCTTGGACTAGCCCTCGTCGAAACCACCCCCGACATTAGCGACGAGAATAAGCAGCTACTTTTAAAACGTCGTCACGCCCGCGAGCAAAAAGACTGGGCCGCATCGGACGCATTGCGCAACCAGCTGCTTGCAAGTAATATTGTCGTAAAAGACACGGCGGACGGTAGTATCTGGCAGTATCAACTGTAAAATAAAAGCGACCTATTCGGTCGCTTTTTGTTCGTGCAGTTTTCCGACTATTTTTTTGAAATGTTTCGACTTATGTTCGTGATCGCGTTTTTTACGCGAGCGTTCTATGTAGTCTTCGGCGAGTACACGAATACACGCAGCCACTGGAATAGAGATGATACCTCCAGCGAGGCCAAATACGTACAAGCCAATTGTTACCGAGGCAAGCACCGCCAACGCCGACAGTTCCACTTTGCGGGCTTGAATAACAGGTGAGATGAAGTTGTTTTCGATTTGCTGGTAAACAATAAAGTACAATCCGAAAACAATACCGGCCGTTAAATCGTTAAAGGCAAGAAGGAGCGCAATAAGCACGCCACTAATTGTCGCACCAAACATTGGAATAAGCGACAATGTAAAGGTAATGGCAACGGTCGGCAGCGCAAGGTTGGAAGGAATATCGAAAAAGAGACTTATAACAAACACTGCAAGTCCGGCAAGGCTTGCGCCAATAAATGACACGGTGAGCTGGCCAGTTACATACCCTGTTACCATTTGGTACATACGGTGAACAAGATTACGGTGTTCTTCCATTCGTTTTTTATTACCATACAGCGACCATACGCGACTCATCCACATTGGCCCTTCAATGAGCATAAGGAACGACAGCACAAGTACAAGAAACGTTGCGGCAATAGTAGAGAGAAGCGACCCTACGCCAGAGAGCAGGTTGTTGCCAACATTCGCTGCCCAATCGGTGGCGTTATTTTTAATTGTCTCCTGTACGCTAAGAACTTGTTCCTGCAGCTGATATTGCGTAATAAGATCGTCGACACCCTTCCACTGCAAAGCTGCCGTATCGATGAGCGCGGGAACCGACTCGATGAACTTAGCCGTTTGCTGCATAATAGGTGGAATCACCAAAAAGATTACCGCCGCAAGAACTGCGACAACAAGCAGGAAGGCAATTGCCGTTCCGCCAATACGGCTTTTGCCCGGCATGTAGCCAGCCAACCAGCTTACTGGACGGTTAAGCGCCAGCGCCAGAAAAAACGCCGCACCAATAATAACAAGTGCCGAAAGTGCACTATATATGGCAAGAATAGCAAAGGCGAAGGCAATCACTACCAGCCAAAAGCGAACAAAAGTTTTCGTATCTATTTCAATGCGTACTTTCATAATAATCTCAGTATAGCACGGCTGAACAAAATAAAAGTGGACACCGTCCCGAAGAGCGGTATATTAAGCGCGCTAAACATACTCAAAATGTTCTTGAGTTGTCGGCAAGGTGTGTACCTTTAGCCTCTGTAGTATATTTTCTACATTCGGCACTGTAAGGAGCTTGGCGATTTGGTCTTTCGAGACAAGTATGCCCGTATAGCGAAAGTAATCCACCGGAAAAGTATGCCAATTCGGTGTATCTACAAAGCCACTCGCGTAATAGCCCAACTCATGCTCGTGGCTGCGTAAGCTTATACCTCTCAGCGCCTCCTTGGCAATAGCCGTCAGCTCATTGTTAGATATTGCCCCGCGTTTTACTGTATAAATAGCATGTGCCAACATGGCACTATGAGGGGTATTGCACACCGGCCAGCTGGCCTCATTTTCATACGCCCCCAAGTTAAACAGTCTTTCGTTCATTGCATCAAAAATAATAGGGGTAAGCCGCAAAAAGAGTGCCTTATCCTCTAGGCTTGCATCAGGCAAACCAACTGCGATAGTCACTTGTTTGAATGATTTTTTTGACCGCCTCTCCTGTAGCATTAAGGAGTTGCCTTTTCTTAGCTCGGGTAATTGCTCAATATCGCTATTCGCATCCACCCGAATAAAGATGGCTTTATCCATATCGTTAAGTACTCGTTCGAGTTGTTTCTTATCTTTAACCGTGATAATCACGTTATCTTCCGCTTCCAAGCGAGTAATTTCGTTATCAAGAGAGTCTAGGTTTATACGGTGATGGCCATCCATGAAATCAATAAACAATCGCTCAATATCCGGATTGTAAAAACCATATTCAACAAACATTACATCTTGAAACGTCTCACCGCCCACCCAACCATAGAGATAGGGCGAGTATCCTTTTTTGCTAACAAGTTCATGAAACGACCTAATAAGCAAGTGCTCGTACAAGTGAGCAACGCCCCAATCAATGTTTTGGGTTTGTAATCTGTAGAGACCCGTCTTGGCAGTATTGTTCATATCGTATTCTATTATGTATGAAAAACGAGCTAGTTTGAAGACATAGCTCCACTCATAGCAACAGTTTCTACGACTCTACGCTGATACGGATCGCTCTCCGGAAACATATCAATAACTGCAAGGGTAGTAAAGCTCACCTTTTCGCCCTTGTGAAGCCGCGCATGCTTTTGAACCGTCGCATGAGGCAAAAACCCTTCAAGAGCAAACTGAGGATCGTTCGGTTTCCAGCCGCCATTTTTTAGCACTTTAATGACTTCACGATGTAATGCCAGTAGGTTATCGGTCTTCTGAAGCAACGTCACCCGCACTTCGCCATCTGCTCCGAAAAAGACGTCATCTTCGGCAATCGATACGGCCGCAGGGTAGCTGGTCAGCGCTTTTTTCAACTCGCTTGCTAGCGTCTCCGCATCCCACTCAACCGCAAACGTATCGGCAATTGTTGCGTGAAGAGGCCACGTATTCGATGAAAACTGTGTACCCACGGGCATATCTTCAAAAAGTTGAACGATGGCATATTTTTGCGTGAATTTCATGCATTTATTGTAGCACTGGTATTACCATGTTGCGTCGCAATCGATTTGGCGTTACAGTAAAAACAACATAGGAGGAATGTATGGAGACTATTCGGGTAGCGGTTTTGGCGGGAACAACTCGAGCGCAGCGCAGGTCAATTAAGGCAGCGCACTACATAGCCGAACAGGGGAGGAAGATCGACGGCGTTGAGATAATTTTTGTCGACCCGAACGATTTTACGTTCAATGGCGATGGTAACGACCCCGAAGGCAAGGATCCTCGATATACAGAAATCACCCAAAAGGCCGATGCATTTTTTGTAGTAACACCAGAGTATAATCATAGCTTTCCGGGAAGTTTGAAGCGTATGCTCGATAGCGAATTGCAAACCTATAACCATAAGCCGGTGGCATTTGCCGGGGTGAGCGACGGCAACTGGGGCGGTACGCGTGCTGTCGAATCACTCGTACCTGCCGTGCGTGAAACGGGTCTTGTTGTTATGAGCTGGGATGTCTATTTTCCTTACGTGCAAAATATTTTCGCCGACGACGGCAGCATTAACGAAGATTATCGAGAGCGTTACGAGAAAAATATCAGCAAGTTATACGAAGAACTTTTGTGGTTTGCGCGGATTCTTAAAAAAGGCCGCCAAGAGCAATCGGTTGCATAGTTTGACGTTTTACCACTGTAAATGCTACAATAAATGAATCATGAGAGCGAGCAACGATTCTCTTCGCTACGTCCGCGCTGCAACGGCAGTTCTTGGTGATAAGTGGACACCCCAACTTTTATATGTTCTGGCCGATTGCGAGACAACGCGCTTCTGCAAACTACAAGATAGCGTTGGTGGCATTAACCCACGTACACTTTCGGCGCGACTTGCCTCGCTCGAGGAAAATGGCATTATAGAAAAAACACCTACCAGTACAAGTAGTCGCTGCGAATACCAGTTAACGCAAAAGGGAAGAGGGCTTCTCCCTGTTATAAACCGCATGGAAACATGGGCAAGCCACTATGATAGCACCCCCTATCAGAGTTCTCTCAGCAAATAACGGTATACTTTTTCTATGAGAATTTTGTTGATTGAGGATGAGCACAAAATCGCCCGGGCGTTAAAAAAGACACTTGAGCAAGAGAGTTACGCCGTAGACGTTGCGTTTGACGGCGACGATGGCTACGCTATGGCGACAACCGAGCCTTATGATCTCGCCATCATCGACCGTATGCTCCCTGGAGAATATGACGGCATTGCGATTGTAAAAGCCATGCGCGAGACAAAAATCCATACACCTATACTCCTCCTTACTGCTCTTGGAGGCATTAGCGATCGAGCTTTCGGTTTGGATAGCGGAGCCGATGACTATCTCGTAAAACCCTTTGCACTTGAAGAGTTGCTCGCCCGCGTCCGCGCGCTCCTACGCCGGCCAGCTCACCAGCAAGCGACCATCTTACAGGCAGCCGATTTAACGCTGAATACGGTAACATACGAGGTAAAGCGAGCCAACAAACCCATCGAACTTACCGGTAAAGAATTCGCGCTACTAGAATACATGATGCGCAACCAAAACCGGCCACTCCCTAAAAAACTCATTATTTCTCACGTATGGGACTACGATGCCGATATTCTGCCAAATACCGTCGAGGTATATATTAAGTATTTGCGGGCAAAAGTTGACGCGCCATTTAAGCAGCAACTTATTAAAACTGTTCGTGGCTTTGGCTATAAACTATCGGCCGAGGAGTAATAATGTTCCATTCTGCAACTATTAAGCTCACCACGTGGTATCTGGCCATTCTTATGAGCATTAGCTTGCTCTTTAGCGTCGTCATTTATCAAGTTGCTCTTTCCGAAATTAACGCGCGTCTTGAAAATTTACAGTTAGGTATTTTAAGTGAATCCGACATCACACTCTTGCCACAACAATACAATTTTAGAGACTTACGACAGCTGCAAGAGCACGAAGCATCAACGAGCCTGCTCACCGGACTTGTTTACGCTAATATTATCATTTTAGTATCAGGCGGCGCGTGCTGCTATCTGCTGGCTCGGCGGACGCTTGACCCTATAAAGAAAGCCCTCGACGCTCAGTCGCGATTTACCAGCGACGCTAGTCACGAGTTGCGAACGCCACTTGCCGCTATGAAAACCGAGCTTGAGGTGTTGCTGCGTTCACCAAAAGCAAGTAAAGATGAAATGCGCGAGGTGCTCGAAAGTAATCTTGAAGAAGTTAATAAACTCACAAAAATGTCACACACGCTTTTACAACTGTCAAAAGCAGAGTACAAAGGGCTTCCTACCGAGCGCGTTCAACTAGAGCAGGTTGCCCATGATGCTATAGCACGGTTTAAAAAACGCCGTCGAAACATAAAAATTACGCTTGGTCGCACTCAGCCTAGCATAACTGCCAACTATGACAGCATTGTTGAACTTCTTTCAATTTTGCTCGATAACGCTATAAAGTACAGTCCGTCAAAATCGAGCGTTGTTGTTTACGTTGGCTCGTCGCATCATAATCGCAAGGCTGTCATTAGCGTTAGCAACAAAGGTGAGGGCATTGCGGACGAACATCTTCCGCACATATTTGACCGTTTTTATCGTGCGGATAGTTCGCGTACGGGAGGTAAACAGTCAGGTTATGGTCTTGGTCTTTCTTTGGCAAAAAAAATTGCCGATATTCACAATGCTGCTATTAGCGTCTCCAGCAAACCCGGCGAACAAACTACTTTTAAAGTGACATTTTCAACCGCATCTTCAAAATAAAGGCCACATTTTAAGTCTGTATTAAGCTAATGCTGCAATACTATTGTTAGGCACCAAAAACGCCGAAATAACAGAAGGAGGATTCTTTATGAAAACCACCGACACCATTTATGTAAGTAAAAAAGGCTTAAAAGAGCTAAAGAAGAAAATCGCCCGACTAGAGCGAGAGTGGCACGAACTTCGCCGAATTTTAAGAGAAAGTGATAAAACCGAAGGTCACGAAGAACGCTTAGAGCGTGTTGAACGGCTTGCTCAGCTAAGCAGCGTCGAGTACGAATTAAACGAGAAAAAGCATTTACTTGCAAATGCTAAAATGCTGCCGCGTAAACGCGATGCGGTAAAGGTAGCTCTCGGGTCGGTTGTCGATCTTATCGATACGAAAGGCCGGCTTGTCCGCTATACCCTTGTCGAGAGCTTCGAAGCCGACCCTAGCGACGGTCGTATCTCTACCCAAAGCCCCCTTGGTAAAAACCTTATAGGAAAGCAGCTGCAAGATATCGTTGAATGGTCAACCGGCCTTAAAACGAGCCAGCTTCGCCTCGTCAATATCGCCTAATATCAAATTCATACTAAAAAGATGACGCCCACGAAAGGCGTCATCTTTGTTATAATACTACTAATGCTTTTCTATACAAAGACGATTAAACAGACGCTGGACGAATTAGACGCCAACGACAAAGGCCTCGCTGCCAGCGATGCACAGGAGCGACTGGACACCTACGGTCCAAATGCAATTCGCGTAGAGGGCGAGCCACTCTGGCGCAAGCTCATAGAGCCGTTTGCGAATGTGTTTATGTTAGTGCTGTTTATTGCGGCACTGATTAGTTTTTATCATCAATCATATCTTGACGCCATTATTATTTTGGTCATCATGGCCGCAAGTGCCTGCATTTATTACGTACAACGCTTTTCGACCGAACGTATTTTACGCTCATTGAAAAAGCATGACAATCAGCTTATTGAAACATTGCGCGACGGAAAAACGGTCTCCATAGACGCCAGCGAGCTTGTGCCGGGCGATGTCATCTTTATTGCCGAGGGCGAAAAGATTCCGGCGGACGCCAGGGTTCTTGTGGCAAATTCGCTTCGGGTTGATGAAGCTCAGCTTACAGGAGAGTCGGAACCTATCAATAAGCAAACCGACGCTCTTCGTGGCAACAAAGAAGTCTACGAACAATCAAACATGCTGTTTCAAGGCTCGTTTGTCGTTTCGGGTGAGGCGACTGCCATTGTCACAACGACCGGTAACAATACAGAGTTTGGCCGTTTGGCAGCATTAACAAAAAATAATGACGTTGTCAGTCCAGTTCAAAAAAAGATCGATAAACTTTTATCGCAAATTATCGCCGTCGTGGCCGTTCTTGCGGTTTTTGCTTTGGGATTATCGCTTTTTAGGGGTGTCGAATTTAGCGAGAGCTTGCGATTTGTTATTGCATTATCTGTTAGTGCTGTTCCCGAAAGTCTGCCCGTAGCAATTTCTGTCGTACTTGTACTTGGAATGAGGCGCATGGCAGCAAAAAAAGCGCTCGTGCGAACAATGCGCGCCATCGAAACACTGGGTGCAATTACAACTATTGCCACCGATAAAACAGGCACGCTGACAAAAAACAAACTAACGGTACAGCAAACCTGGCAGCTAGATGGCGGCGAAAAGCTGCTTCTTGAGACGCTTGCAAAAACCATTAACCATCGTAGTCAAAAGTTGCACGATCCGCTCGATTCGGCATTTCAAGAATTTACGACACAGAAAAAAATAACCATCCCACGGCAAGGCGCCGCCGTAACACTCCCGTTCGATCAATCGGTTGCCATGAGTGGTAACATCTGGCATCATGGCAGCGACTACGATTTATTTGTAAAGGGCGCGCCCGAACATATTATCGCCAGAAGCGATCTCACCGAAAACGAGCGCGAAAAAGCAACCGTCCAGTTGCAGCATATGACAGGAGAGGGGCTGCGTGTTATTGCCGTTGCCTCACTTCGCATGAAGCGATCTATTTCGCGCTTCAACGAACTGCAAAAAAATGAAAAATTGCAATTTCGCGGTTTTATTGGTGTTGCGGATATTCTTAGACCAGAAGCGAAGCGAGCCATTCAAACAGCCACAAAAGCCGGCGTCACTGTGCGCATGATTACTGGCGACCATTTCGAAACCGCCTATCATATAGGTAAACAGCTTGGTATGGTTGAGCGCCGCGATCAAGTGTTCGACAGCCGTCGAATGAGCGTTATGAGTGATGAAGAAATTGAGAAAATTATCGGCACCATTCGTGTCTTTTCGCGCGTTATCCCCGAACATAAATACCGTATTCTCACGTTACTTAAAAAGAATAATATCACCGCCATGACGGGCGATGGTGTTAACGACGTACCTGCGCTGTCAAACGCGCATGTTGGCGTTGCCATGGGAAGCGGTGCACCTATCGCAAAAGATGCGGGTGACATCATTCTTCTGGACGACAACTTTAAGAGCATTATAGATGCCATGCGCGAAGGTCGCACGATTGTTTCGAATATTCGTCGCATGCTCCTTTACCTGCTGTCTACCAACACGGGTGAGGTAATCACCATGCTTGGCGCTCTTCTTATAGGGGTGCCCGTGCCACTGATGCCAGTGCAAATTTTATGGGTAAACTTAGTAACCGATACGTCGATGGTTATTCCCATCGGGCTTGAACCAGGTGAAAAAACGAACATGGCTCAAAAACCGTTACCGCCAAACGCACCTATTCTTAACAAGTTTATGGTGTCGCGCATGGTACTTATTGCCCTCATGATTGCAGGGTTAACCCTTGGCCTCTATATTGCTTACAGCAATGCCCACGATCACGAATACGGACGCACTATCGCGTTTAGCGCGCTTGTGGTTATGCAGTGGTCGAGCGCATTTTGCGTGCGAAGCGACTACGAGTCTCTCTTTAAGCGCCTTCGCGTTTTCAACGGCAAATTTTATGCGGGATTGGCGGTTGGCATGTCTTTACAGGCTTTGGTTATTTTCGGACCACTAGGACCACTCTTACACATTACGCCGGTTGCGCTGCACGATTTGCTTATAAGCGGGGCACTAGCGGTTATTCTTCCCGTGCTTTTATTTGAAACTCACAAGTTTATTGGCCGGCGCTATTTTAAGAGAATTTAGGTGAGACTGGCTATTGATTCGGATGTTTATTGTAATATAATCAAAATTATAGTATAATATATAGCTGACCCTAGTTCACCAAAGATTGGAGCTGAAAGTGTCCGCATACACGCACCGGAGGTTTGTTGTAAGGGGCGATGTCATGGAGGCAGATACAATCCGTCTGACGCTATCGGTAAGATTCGACGAGCGTATGAGAAGCTTCGTACAGAACCACGGTTTCACGACCGTGCAGGCGGCTCTCGACCGCAGCTTCGCCACATTCGGCCTGCCACTTCTCGACACGATCGAGGAGACGGAGATCTCTCTGACGTTCGGCGACGATGGCGGCCAGCACCTGAGGGTATCGATCGACCGATACGGCAAAGTACTCCCGCACTCGGCGCTACAAGACTTTCACATGAGGGCTCGCCAAGCAGTCAAACAGCTGATCGAAAACGGCCGCTGGCTGCATCCGCACGCTGGCCTTCGGTACGAAAGCCAAATCGAAATAAAGGCAGAGTCGAGAGCATCGCTCGCACACCTTGAAATGGTCGTCCCCAGCGACACTACCGAAGACCGGCTGCAGCGATTCTACAATCAGGTGCTGCGCTACGTCAACAAGACGATGAGCGGCTCCCGTTTGCTGCCGTTCGGGCTCTATGTAATGGAAGAGGATGCGTCATTCTCTCCACAACAGCTGGTGATCGAAGGGACGATCGCGGGCATCGACAGCTCGCAGGTGCTGCAGTGCGTCAAGCGACTCATCGACATCGCTAGAACCTCCTAGCAGGGTCCCGCCCGTCGGCTTCTCTTCTGCAGGGAAGCCGACGGGCTTTGTTTATTTTTGGACGTTGGCGCTCCTTAGCAGCTCAAGCAACTTAACTGTTGTGTTCCATGTACGAATCGTCATCGATTTATAAAGCGGAGACATCATAATTTTACTTAACCGGCTTTTCGTGCGTTCAGCACTAAGACGCTGCGAATAAACAACGCCTTCACCAGGCCAAATTGCGTCAACGCCTTCGCGCGGTGAAAAAATTGGCATAACATCTGGCACGGTTGCGTCCATAAGAAAAATAACATCGCTGTGATACGTATCAGGCTGTTCGCCAAAACCCTTTGGCTTATCGTCAACAACTTTCGCAAGTTGTGCTTCTGAGAGAACGTGAACCTTAACGGCGTTTCCGCTAAGCGTAAACTTTGTTGGCATAAGCATTTCAATAGCCTGCTTTACCTCGGCAGCACTTTTGGACGACTCTACTATAACATTACCACTGGCAATATACGTTATAACGTTTGTAAATCCAGCTTGTTCGAGATGGTGCTTTAACTCGGCCATGGGAACGCGATTATTTCCACCAACATTAATGCCACGAATAAGAACGAGAAAATTTGTTTTAATAGAACTCATACAATGAGAATATCATACATTACCACAGTTGCTTTATATCAATACGAAGCAGGTAGGCAAGGCCATATTGCAGCGAAAATAAAATGACACTCACACCGGCAAGCACGCTAGCAACAATAAGCGCCACAGTGTAATCGAGCGGCTGCTCATTAAGCAACCCTGACGCAAGTGCGAAAAGAACAGGAGCAACAATAGCGGCTATTTTAACACCAATGACAATACGTGCCGCAATGCGTCGTCGATTTTGCTTAGTATCCTTTTTATGCTGCATTTTTACCACAGTCGGCGCTAATGTTCGAGATGTCTTTTGCACCATTTTATTACTTGTTTTTACAATACTAATAGGCGTTTTGATAAGAGCGTAAATACTGATAATAATAACAAAAACAGTTATCGCAATAAAAAATGCTACTTCGAACGGGCCAGGAGAAAGTGCCGTTACGGATGGTTGCGGCGCAGACTGAGAAGGAACCTTTACCATAAAAAGCGTCATCGACTGAATTGCTGTAAAATAAAGCATTATCGCCCAAAACCACTGCAAAAAACATGACAGGTAGCCAAACGATCCTACAATATTAACGAAACGGCGCTTAAAACGAATACGCTTACTTGATTGATTCATAAAATTAGCATACTAAATTTACCGACCCCTGTCGATAATACCGACTAATGAAATTTCTCGCGCTTTTCGAGCTTTTCAAGAATGGCTGCCATCCTTTTTTGGCGGGTCGCCTCGGTTTTGGCAGTTTGTAATCGCCAAGCAACGGTGTAGAGATTTGTTTTATTAAGCGTATTAAAAAAATCTTGAGCGACGGGGCGCTTAGCAAGCTCCGTTAAAAAGTCGGGGGGAATGGTCATGTTCGTTTGCGAATCGTACGCTTTTTGCCAACGGCCATCCGCTTTTGCCGCTTCAACCTCGACGAGACCTTTTTCTTGCATACGGCCTTCTTTTGTTAACCGTTCGATATGCTCGATATTGCGTTTCGACCACAGGCTTCCTTTTCGTCGCGGCGTAAACTTTCTTAGCG
>Ga0206107_1000138_pt1 | contig 58001 bp, 45 predicted proteins | sample 2B0metagenome_FD_148652 | JGI IMG/M metagenome (GOLD analysis project Ga0206107, IMG submission 148652) | Enriched microbial communities from leaf-cutter ant dump, University of Wisconsin, Madison, United States - 2B0 | ecosystem: Environmental > Terrestrial > Nest > Insects nest > Nest dump...
TTCTTTGCCATTTCATTTTTTTTTGATTATTAAAAATGGCTCAAAGAGAATGTATCTTTGTACTGAAAATTATTCTGAACGGGGTAGCGAAAGCTCCACCACTGAATTTATCACCAAGCCTTGAATTACGAGTTCAAGGCTTTTTACATTCCAACCAGAATGACGCACGAGCTATTACGCACCAATGCTTAAAAGGGTCTTACAATGAGCCGCTGCAAATGTAATTGGATTGGGTATGCCCGGGAACTCCCGTTAGCACGAGAATTTATTTTCATGCGGAAAAATGGGGAATAACTCATAACGTCATTTACTTCAAATTCAACAGGCAAGCACAAAAAACAGGAATGCGGGCTGCTGAAAATCATTTTTGCGGTTTGTGAAACGGGATATTTGATTTAAATTGCAGTTGCCCGATTGGCATTAATTTTTGTTATGAAAAAAATCATTTTCACCAGTTTATTACTTTGTGGGTTATCAACGATGTCTTTTGCTCAGTCCGGTAATCGTACCGGTAAAGATGCTGATTTAAAGAAAACAGAAAAAGAGCAGGATGCAAAGGCTTATGAAAAGCAAAAGCAGGCCGAAGCCGAAAGGCTTAATAAATTAGAAAGCCAGGAGTATAAGCAAAAGATGGAGCAGGCGAAGCGTAAGGAGATGGAAAATAAAAAACGGGATCAGGAAAGCAGGCTTGCCGATCCTGAAGCTGCAAAATTGAAAGATGCAAAAACAAAAGAGGTACTGATAAAATCGCAGGAGAAGGAAGCTAAAATGGAATCAGACCGAAGAGAAAGGGAAATGAAAGCTTCCAGAAACGCCAGGCTTATAATAAAGGAAAAAGCAAAAGCAGAAGTTGAACAACAGCAATAATTCTGCTAAGCTTTTAATTTTATTACAGGCGCCTCATACAGGCGCTTTTTTATTCAAATTTCTTCCATGCATCACCAAAACATTCGGCCATCTGCGAGGGTTGCATACTGTGCCTGCTGAATTTTTCTGCAGCCATATTTCCTGAAAGCCCATGTAGATAAACGCCAATTATGGCGGCTTCCGGAAGCGGATACCCCTGTGCCATCAGGCCTGTAATGAAACCCGTAAGCAGATCGCCCGATCCACCCTTTGCCATTCCATCATTTCCATTTGTATTGATAAACACTTTACCTTTTGGCGTGAAGATGCAGGTATGATGCCCCTTCAAAACAATATACCATCCGGTTTCTGCCGACTTATGAAGCGCTTTTTCAAACCTGGTAAAACCATTTTCAGATGTTCCAAACAGGCGATCAAATTCACCGGGATGAGGCGTAATGATTCCGTGCTGAATGGAGGTGGTTTGAAAGTAAGATGGCTGTAAGCAGTTTAGCGCATCTGCATCTAACAATACAGGTTGCTTAATTTCCAAAAGTGTTTTTAATAAAGCATCGCGGGTAATATCTGCAGTTCCTATTCCCGGGCCAATACCAATTGCCCGGAAGCGCTGAAGCTCCGGTTTATTTTCGAAGATGTTTTTGCCCGAAGGTTCGCAGATTACTTCCGGAACAGCAATTTGCGGAATGAACAGTTGCGATTCGGGAGCCATCAGGGTGGTTTTTCCTACTCCCGAAGCGAGGCATCCCCGGCTCGCAAGTATAGCTGCGCCCATCATCCCCTGTTTGCCTGCTATAATAGCTGCATTTCCAAAACTTCCTTTGTGGCCATAGGGATTCCTGGGTTTTATAATCATTTTGATGAGATCATCATCAATGGTTTCATAAGCAGCTTCTGTATCTTTTTCAAAATTTGCGGAAAGGCCAATATCAAGTAACAGAACTTCTCCCAACAGCGGGCCGTTTTCGTTGATAAGTTGCGATAATTTATATCCCTGAAAACTCAGGGTGTGCGTTGCAGGTAGTACATGATTGGGATTGGATGGCCGATCGGTAAATAATCCGGACGGCATATCAATGGCAATCTTTATTCCCTGATGTTGCTGTAGATGATTAACCAGTTGCAGCGCAAGCCCTTCAGGTGGTTTATTGAGACCTGTGCCAAAAAGCGCATCTACCAGGATGCAATCTGGTGGGATATTGGGAAATGACTGCGGGTTCTGGCAAAATACAATTGCAGCATTTAAGTTGTGAAGTTTCCTGAGGTTTTCGATAAAATCAGGCGACCCCTGCGATCCGGTTTCTAAAACGAAAACCTGGATATTTTTTCCTGCTACCAGCAACATGCGGGCCAGTGCAAGTCCGTCGCCGCCATTGTTTCCTTTCCCGCAAAAAATATAAAAGCAGGGATAGCCATCATAGTTTTTTTGTAACCATGCAAATACAGCGCCTGCGGCCCGTTCCATAAGTTCGATGGAGCGGATACCCTGTTTAGACATGCTATATGCATCCCAGGCGCGATACTGGCTGCCGCTGAAAATTTTCATGTAATAAATTTAGGAAAGTTTTGCTGCTCTGATGTTATGCCAATGTAAAGGCCGGATTGTTTTGCGTGCTAATTTCCACCCGGATCGTAAATGATATTTACGTGATTGTTGGTGCTGAGGTTGGTATCAATAAAAAATGCTCTTCGCTGGCGCCCGTCGTTAATTTCAAGAACAGAAGTATTGGGGATGATGGCTCCCAGGTTTTCAGCAATGAAGGTTATTGTATTTGGACCGGGGTTTACCGAAACGGTAAGAAATTGCGGTTTCTTTTTTACAGCCATATTTTGTACCACCCATTTGTCGTTTATCCGAAGTGAGATGGTATCGCCATCTTCCACTGCATCATCCCAAATGGCCAGGGTAATTTGCCGGGCTTTTACCGAAACGGTTCCGGCTTCTTTATTATTTCTTTGCAACAGTTCGATATCCGATTGTGTTCTTTGCCTCGGTGGAATATATTTCCCCAGGCTGTCTCTGTACAGCAATTCCGGGTGTGAGGTGAGGTTATCGGGTGAGTTTAGCCGTTCATAATATTCGCGTTGGATGGAACTTTCTTCCGGGGTAAGTTTATCCGACCGGTAAAACAGGCGCAGGGCAATAAAGCTGGCATCGGCATCTTTATCTTCATTATGGTCGAGAAAAATTTCGCCCTTATCTGTTTTAATGCCCAGCTTACCTGTGCTGGTTGTTTTTTTTCCAAACTGATCGGTAAACAGAACGATAATATTTAACCCGGTATCCAGCCTGATGTCTTCCACGGGCCGCGATTCCCGCAGGTTAATCAATTCTGCAACCGGGCTGCCATTCAGCATCAGAGATACAATGCCATTCCCGGTTTTTCTATTAAAATTAAAATTTGCCGAGATGTTTCTGCTGTTTAAAAAAATGCTGTCGTGAATACCATAATACGGAGAATCGGGATTTGCATTTAGAATGTTATAGGTTAAGTAACTGATCCATGCGCTGTCGGATGTTTTTTTTAAGTTGATGTTGTCGGTTGATAATGCGTTATAAATTCTGTATTCATCACGGGAAATTACCTGATCTTTTATGGATAAAGCGGATGCCGGCTTAAGTCTTTGAAGGGTCAGCTCCGGCTCGCCTTTTAAATCGCGGTGAAGATCCAGGTATCCTGCAAAGTTTTCCATTAATTTCGGGTTTCCGTTGCCGTTACTTTCATAAGCGTGGTTTCCGATCCCGATTTTACGGATGCTTTTCCTGGCCAGTAAAATGTTGTACGAAAAAGTTGTTGCACCTGTTTTAACCCTGATCTGGCAGGGGTACAGGATGTTTTTTTCAGGGATACCTACATGCAGTTGAAAGGTTAGTGCCGTATCGCTGTTTTGATATTTATTCCATTCCCAGCGGCCGGTGAGGGCGTCTTTTTGTGCCCGTGCCATATTTAAGTACCCGGAGAACAACAACAGTAACAGGTATGGTGGAAGCCTGTTCATTCAAACAATTCAAGTTTATGTTTTGGCCTGCGGTTATCCTGCCATAAAAATCCCTTTAACTGTTTTTGTTCTTCAGGAATCTGCCGCAGGGGAAACATGGTGCCGTTAACATCGTTTATGAATTTCACTTTATTCAGTTGCCTGTTAGCAAAATATATGTCTATCACATCCGATTTGCTCCTGTTCATACCGATAAAGGCGCTGTCATCATCCTGCGGATAATAAATGCTTTCTGCCGGCGATCCTTTTACTCGTGCATAATCGATCACTCCATCCCTGAAATATCCGTTAATGGTTCTTCCTGAAATCTGGTTAAATATCTGTGGCTCGGGGTTGTTTATCAGCAGCCCGTTATAGAAAACATATACCCTTTCCGGTTTCTGATTTTTGGTGAAGAGGTACATGGTGTCGCCTGTAAGCTGTGTTTTATCATTCCATACAATGGGGTTGGTAAACAATTTGAATACTGAATCTTCTGTTGAATAATGGAGGCTGTCGCTAACGGCCTGAAGAGAGTCATTAAAAATCCGTACATGGTGGAAGGCAATAAAATACCTGATGCTGTCCTTTGAAAGGTCAATAGCTTTTGTTGATTTCAGGGTATCTCTTTCAGTTTCGGAAAGCGATAAACTGTCGGTTTGTTTTAATAAGGAATCGCGGGGTATGGGTTTGCTTATTTCGTTTTTTTCAGTGATGGAATTTTCCAATAAGTTTTCTTTAAACGGGTGTGTTGTATCCCGGGGAATGGGTTCGGCTTTTTGCGGGGTTGTAGTTTTCCCCAGGCTGATGCCGCCTAAATTGTTGTTGCCGGCTGCCTGTTCATCATTTATTGAAATACCGGAGTTATTTGCAACGGGAATGGAATGATTTTGTGTGGAATCATATTTTCTCAGACCGGAAAAAAGGGTGTCGGCCGAAACGTAAGTGGAGTCGTTGTCTTTGTATAAGATCATCACCGGCTTACGGGTGGCAAGAAAAGAATTCTTTTTCCGATCCAGCAAAATCAAATCGGCAATTACAATTACGTTGTTCACACTATCTACAAGTTTTCCCTGTCCTTCTATCTGCACAATCCCGCTTTTCTCATCAGTGGCAATTTTTTGTCCGCTCATGTACCTGGTGCTGTCGCTTACCGAAGTGCGGTTTAAAAATAATGCTTCGCCGGTTTGCAGGTTGTAAGTGCCCGAACTGGTATTGATGATGCCATCCGGAGTTTGTATTCGGGTAGGGGAAATGAAACTGGCGGTTTGCAGCAGGGTATTATACAGGAGGCTGTCGGCTTTTATATCATATTTGGGATCGGTAAGGTTAACTGCATCTTTAAAGTAAACATCTTTGGTATCGGAATAATAAGTTGCATTATTGCTGGTGAGGATGGTTTTCCCGTTAATCACTTTACCGCCTTTGGTATAATTGGCTATGCCGGTTTGGATGTTGTAATCGAGGTCGTCGGTGTAAAGGGTTGCTTTTCCATCAGTAAGTTTTACATTATTTTTTAAAAAAGCCGTTTTGCTGTTGCCTATGTATTTGAGGTAATCGGCATAGGTGTGTACGGTATCGGCATCATTAATGTGTACATGGCCAAATACTTCTGCAATTCCCGTAGCCTGGTTTAGTACAATGCTGTCGCCGCTGAGGAAGGTATTTCCCTGGCGTACACGGGCATCGCCTGCCAGCATAACGAGGGTAGCGGTATCGGTTTTATGCTGCCTGAAACTTTTTGCGCCGATAATTTGAATAAGTTTTGTTGACGAGTCGGAAACAACTACCTGCGCAAAAGCAGAGCGGGCAAGAAGAAAGGTACAGGCAGTACAAATCAGATATTTAAACCAAATTCCATTGTGCATTAGCTGGGTATCTCAGGGGCAAAAATGCAATATTTAATGCAAACGCCTTCACAATTCATCGGGGTTCGGCTTTTTGGATGATGTAAGGCGAGTTTACGGTGTCGGGCAGGGGAACCATTAAGGGAGAAGAAGAATTTTTACGGCCTATGAGGGAAATGTTTACATAACGTTTGGGGTTAACCCTGATGTCATCAAGAAGCAGGTTAAGTTTATTGCTGGTAGATGTGAGGTTTTGATAAAGCCCGGGGTCGTTAATTAATTTACCGAGGGTTCCGCCGGGCTGATTGATTTGATGTATAACCAGTTTCAATTCAGATATTGTAGCATCAAGGCTGTCGAGGGTGTTTTTAAAATTCAATTGGGCCAGGCCTGTTGTGGTTTTATCGAGATTCCCCAACACGTTCGATATTTTTTCGTTGTTGTTTGAAAGGTTTCCGCTTACCGATTCGAGGTTGTTGAGGGTTTTGGCTAAGCTACCGGTTTGGGTATTTAGCAGAACCTGGAGATTTGCAGCGCTTACGATGAGTGATTCGGTAACCTGGTTGAGGTGTGCGAGGGCAGATGAAATGTTGTTTTTTGCAGAGGGATCGAGGATAGAATTGAAATTAACCAGGAGTTTATCGATGGAGTTAACTGCATTTTTCACTTCGTACAAAACGGGATCAACTTTTTGCAGGATATCATTTAAAACGCCTTCGGAGGCCTGTGTATTAATGGTGCCGTTATCCGGAATATAGGTTTTGGAATTTCCCATTCTGATGTCCACACTTGTGGTTCCCAGCAGGTTGGGGCTAATGATGGCAATTGAATTGGAAGGGATATCAATGTTTTTGGTGATGGTGAGGTTTACCAGGATTTCGTGCATATCTTTTGTAGCAGAAAGTTTTGCTACATTTCCTACCTGCATCCCGTTAATCACCACGGGGTTGGAAGGGGTAAGGCCGTTAACATCCGTAAAATGGGCAACAAGCGTCTTATCATTGCTGAATAAGCGCTTTCCTTTTAAAAAGTTTAAGCCAAGAATAAGGAGGGTTATTGATAAAAGAGCAATAAAGCCCACTTTTACCTCATTTGATATTTTCACCTGGTTATCCTGTTTGCTAAAAAATATTTTTAATTGTGGTAATTTCTTCCTGCGAAAGAATCAGGCTAAAATTACATAACCTGCAATATATTAATAAGAGGAGTTGTAAACAAGTGTTCGATCGGGTTATTGCTTTGCTGCGGCATTGGCTTCCTCTATCTGCTTTTTATACTTTATTACGGCACGGGTGATGGCCTCGGCAAGTTCCTGCTGGCCTTTTTCGCTGTTGATGTACCTTTCGTCTTCGGGGTTATTAATGAACCCGGTTTCAATGAGGATTGCAGGCATATTGGTTGCCTGGAGTACCCATATACCTTTTTGACGCTGGTTTACACCCAGTGCCGGGCGGCCGGTGGCCTCAATTTCATCATTTACCATGGTTGCGATTTTATCGCTTTTCAACTGGTACCTGCTCATGTAAATTTTTGCCAGCGTTCTGCCTTCGGGGGTGCTGAAATCGAAACCGGTATCGGTAGAATCCATATCTGCATCGGCTTCAACTTCAAATTCCCCAACTTCATGCATAATGGCTTTTAATTTATCGCTGGTTTTGTGTGCGGCAAAGAGATAAACAGTGGTTCCCCTGGCCGTGAGGGGAAGTTTAAAATATTCGTAAACAGGCTCTGTTACTTTATAAGGGGTACTTATTTTTTTGCGTTTTTTCCCCTTGCCTTTGTAAGTGATTTTATGTTTGGTTACTGTGCGGGTGCCAATTTGGCGGCGGCCCGTTTTTAAAGGCCCTGAATCGGCGTGGATACAGATAAACAGGTCGCCCTTATTTTCGTTTGCAATTTTTGCCTTTTCTCTGGGGTCCTGGTAAACATCGGTTGTGCGGGTAGGTACCACCGTTACATCAGGCAAATTTTTTCTTAATTCATCCACCAGTTTTAAGGAAATAGCAAGGGTAACATTCTTTTCCAGTGAACGGAGTGAATGTTCGTATTGCCCCACTGCTCCAACATCTTTTCCGCCATGACCGGCATCCACGATAATCGTTTTCAGTGTTTTCCCCGATTGGGCGTTCAGGGTATATGAAAACCCGATAAGCATACCGATAGCCAAACATAAAGCCTTAGGCTCGATTTTTAACATGGTTATTAGAATTTTTCAGTCTGTATTCGTGCAACAATTCACTTATACATTCTGCCTTTATGATTATTTTTGCCGCAATGCAAAGGTATGTGCTATAAGTTCAAAGGTAACGCAAAAATGAGATCCCTGCCGATTGTTGCCTTTGTATTAATGGCAATAACGTTATTTAGTTTTGTACGGCCACAACTTCGTTTTCAATTTCACAACTGTTTAACGGATTCTCCTCCGCCTGTATTGCGGGCAGATACTGCTTTTTTCCCGGATTCAAATCATCAAATCAGATTGCCGCAACCACCGGGTGTAAACACCCAATATGAAACTTCCTTACTTGCCGATTCAAATCGGGTACCCGTTTTAGCGGGAGACAGCGCATTGCTAACGGTAATGGATACAAGTTCCAGTCAAAAAAAGCCTTATGCCGATACCATCGCCTTTAAAGTTTCAAAAGATTCCCTAAGCGCCCCGGTTACCTACCATGCCGATGATTCGATGGTGCTTGATGTGCCGGGTAAAAAACTGATGCTGTATGGAAAAAAATCGCAGGTAAACTATGAGGATAACCAGCTTACTTCCCCTTTTATCGAATATGATAATTCCAGTAACCTGGTACGTGCGTATCTGATAATAGACAGTTCTGGCAACGAAATTACTTATCCCGAATTTAAACAGGGAGATTTTACTTCCAAAAGCGATACCATTGAGTTTAATATGAAAACTCAAAAAGGATTAACCAAGGGAACTTACACCCAGCAGGGCGAAATGTATGTGTATGGCGAAAAAATAAAGAAGGTTGATCCGGTGGTATTTTATGTAAAACGCGCCCGGTTTACCACCTGCGATCTGGATACTCCGCATTTTGCTTTTGTGAGCAACAAGATTAAATTCATCAGTAAAAAAACCGCATACAGCGGGCCTGTACATCCCGAATTTGAAGGCGTACCTATTCCAATTTATCTTCCTTTTGGCATCTTTCCCATTCAGCAGGGCAGACATTCGGGGTTAATTGCCCCTTCATTTACGGCAAACGAACAACAGGGGCTTGCGCTTGAAGGGTTGGGGTATTATAAAGTGTTTAACCAGTCGTGGGATGCTGTTTTGAGGGGAACGATTTATTCGTACGGCGGATGGACGGCCACCATCAGCCCCCGTTATTATAAACGATACCGGTATAATGGTTCCTTATCGTTTACTTATCAGAGCTTCAAACAAAATTTTAAAGGCGATCCCGATTTCGTCAAAAATAAAAGCATGAGCCTGAGCTGGAGCCACTCTGCCGATACCCGTGCACGCCCCGGCGTTACTTTTACTTCTTCTGTAAACCTCAGCAGCAGTAAGTTCAACGAACAGGTGCCCAACAGCGCCATGCGCAACATCACCAACCAGATGACTTCTACCATTTCTTACGGGAAGGTGTGGAAAGACAAACCTTACAATATTCAGCTAACCGCAAGTGAAAATCAAAATACAGCATTGCGGATTTTTAACATCAATTTCCCGGATGTAAATTTCAACCTGAATACCATCTATCCTTTTAGAAAGAAAGAACCAGTGGGTTCGCAGAAATGGTATGAGAATTTAGGTATTGGGTTAAATACGCGCGGCACCAGCCAGTCGAGCTTTTATGATACCGCCGGAAACATCAGCACACAAATTGCAAACCGGTTTAAATGGAGCGCCGATCATATTGTGCCCATAACTCTTTCGCTGCCTCCGCTTGGCCCAGTGCAAATATCTCCGGGCATCAGTTACAACGAACGCTGGTACCAGGCAAAACAGATTCTTAATTGGAATGATGCGGAAAAGAAACTGGATACTTTGGTGAAAAAAGGATTTTACTCCAGCCGCGATATGTCGTTTAGCCTCAGCGCCACCACCCGGATTTTCGGGATGTTCGGATTTAAAAAATCGAGTAAAGTACAGGCCATACGCCACGAAATAAGACCTACCATTTCTGCATCCTATAAACCGGATCTGGCTTCCAGGAATTATTATATGGTACAGGTTGATACGCTGGGAAATATCCAGCATAAATCTTTCTTTGAAGGCAACATCAACCAGCCATTTTCTCCAGGCAGGTTTGCCGGTTTAAATTTCGAGATTGATAATATTTTAGGGATGAAGGTAAGATCGAAAAAAGATACCGGTGAAGCGGCCATAAAAAAGGTATCGCTTATTGACGGATTAAGTTTGCGGGGCAGTTATAATTTTCTTGTAGATTCTTTCAGGTTAAGCCCTGTCAGCTTTTCGGCCAGGAGCAATATCCTGAATAAGGTAAACATCAATGCTTATGCAACTTTGGATCCCTATCATTACGATACCACGGGGCGCAGGAGAAATACTTATGCCTGGAATGCCGGTAAATTTTCGCTTGGCCCGGTAACTTCAGGTTCTGTTTCTCTTTCAAGTTCTTTCAGAGGTGGCGAAAATAAAGTGTCGAACGAAACATCTGTACCCACTGCCGATGAATTATTCCAAACCGGGATGACGATGGATGAATACCAGCAGGAGGCGGCGTACATCAGAAATAACCCTGGCGAATTTGCCGATTTCTCCATTCCCTGGAGTGTAGATCTTACTTATTCGATGAGGTTCAACAGGAGTTTCGATGCCACGAGAAAAGGCTTTAAAACTTCCCTTTCGCAGGATGTAACCTGGAATGCATCCACCAACCTGACCCCGAGATGGAAACTGGGAATGACGGGGTTTTACGATATTAAAAGAAAAGAGCTGGGTACCATAACGATGTACCTTACACGAGAATTACATTGCTGGCAAATCAGCATCAATATATCCCGTTCTCCAAGTTATAAATTCTTTACGATTAACATATCGCCCAAATCGCCCATGCTGCGTGATCTTAAGATCAACCGCACGAGGTATTTCTCCGATCTGTAAATACATTGGCGATTCCTGCGAAAAAAATGGAGCATCATCCCTGATGATGAAATCCTAAAACAAAACCTAATTTACCCGATTAAGCGGGTTAGCGACATACCCGTTATACATGGCCATTTTTGATGCTGATTTCAGCTCTTCCAGGGTTTTCCCTTCGGGAGAAATGGGTGGATAAAAATGAAGCTCAAGCCGATGGGGCAGCAGGTAGAATTTTTTATTGATGGGCATCGCTTTTTTTGTACCACTGATTACTGCCGGGATAATTTCTTTACCGGTAGCCATCGATAACCGGAATGCCCCATCGTAAAATGCTTTTAATGGTTCTGTAGTCCGGTTTCTTGTTCCTTCGGGGTAAATACACATGTGATAACCCATTTGCAGAACTTTTCTCATTTCATCGAAACTCGACGACCTGCTTTTGTCATTCTTACGGTCAACTAACACCGAGCCTTTAGCATAAAACCAGCCAAACAACGGTATTTTAGTGAAGGTTTTCTTTGCGATGGTTTTGTTAGCACCCGGAACATAAGGCGCAGAAATAGGAACATCAAGAAATGCGTTATGGTTGTATATTACGATATAGTTTTTCCCTGGCGCAAAATTTTCCTTTCCTTTTACTTTTAAGAAGCAACCGATAAGGTGTAACCAAAGGAACATCCAGAATCTGGCAACATTAAGAAAATAAACCTGTCCCTTTTTACCGGGAATGAGGTAAGAGATCATCGATGGGATAAAAATGATCAGAAAAGTTGCCATAAAAGTAAGCAGCCCCCAAAAAGCCCAGATGCGGGCAAAAATTTCCCTGAATATTTTCATGCCTGCGGATTAGGTATTTTCCAGTCAATTGGCATCTTGCCGTGGTTACTAAGGTATTGATTGGTTTTTGAAAAATGTTTGCATCCGAAAAAACCGTTTGCAGCAGAAAAAGGAGATGGATGAGCAGCCTTTAAAACGAGATGTCTGGTTTCATCTATCAACACTTGTTTATCCTGTGCAAACCTGCCCCATAATAGAAAAACAGTATGTTCGGTTTGATCTGATATTTTTTCAATAACACGGTCGGTAAATTCCCCCCATCCAAATTTAGAATGGCTCGCAGGTTCATTATTTCGTACGGTTAAAATGGCGTTCAGTAAGAATACCCCCTGGCTGGCCCAATGGGTGAGGTTGCCATAATCTGCGGGCATTTCTACACCAAGGTCGCTGCGGATTTCTTTAAAAATGTTTACCAGCGAAGGTGGAGGTTTAATGCCATCGGGAACGGAGAAACTTAACCCGTGCGCCTGTCCTTTACCGTGGTAGGGATCCTGGCCGAGTATCACCACCTGCACCTGGTTAAAGGGTGTGGTATTAAACGCGTTAAAAATAAGTGGACCGGGAGGATAAATTATTCTCCCCAGTACTTTTTCAGTTTTTAAAAATGTAACAAGTTGAAGAAAATATGGTTTTGAAAATTCTTCTTTTAATACTTCTTTCCAACTGGCATGAATTTTTACATCCATGTTTTATGATTTGTTGATTTGGTGAGCAAATTAAGGCCGATTGGTAAAAAACTAACCGGTGCAATACAGAAAGCTGACGTAGCTCAAAATTTTTCTATTTGCCCTCAATTACTTTTACTGCAATTTAATTTTAATAACTGATTAAATTGTTATATAATGAATTTTACAAAATATCCTGCAGAACCATTTAGGATTAAATCGGTAGAACCTGTTAGAATGATTGCCCGAAACGAAAGAGAAACCATAATTAAAGAAGCCGGGTACAATACTTTTTTAATTAAATCGGAGGATGTGTATATCGATTTGCTTACAGATAGTGGCACCAATGCCATGAGCGATTCGCAATGGGCGGGTATGATGAAAGGCGATGAAGCTTATGCCGGTAGCCGGAGTTTCTTTCATCTTGACCGGGTGATCAGAGAAAATTTTGGGTTTAATTATATGATTCCCACCCATCAGGGCAGGGGCGCTGAAAACATCCTTTCGCAAATTGCCATAAAACCCGGGCAGTATGTACCCGGTAATATGTACTTTACCACCACACGTTATCACCAGGAAAGAAACGGAGGAATTTTTTATGACATCATTTGTGATGAAGCTCACGATGCATCAATGGATATTCCCTTTAAGGGCAATGTGGATTTACAGAAACTCGAAAACCTGATTTCGGAAAAAGGCGCTGAAAGTATTGCATATATATGTATGGCGGTTACGGTAAACCTGGCAGGCGGGCAGCCGGTATCGATGATGAATATGCGAAAAGTGAGAGAACTTACAAAAAAGCATGGCATCATGGTGTTTTTTGATGCTACCCGTTGTGTGGAAAATGCGTACTTTATTAAAGAGCAGGAACCGGGTTTTGCAGATAAAACGATCAGAGATATTATAAGGGAAATGTTTAGTTATGCCGATGGTTGTACCATGAGTGGTAAAAAAGACGGCATAGTGAATATTGGCGGATTTCTTTGTATGAACGATGAAGAAATGTTTACCCGTGCAAAAGAATTGGTGGTGGTGTACGAGGGCATGCCATCTTACGGCGGCATGGCAGGAAGGGATATGGAAGCACTTGCCATAGGGTTGGAAGAAGCCATGCAGTTTGAATACATCGAGCATCGCATCAAGCAGGTACGCTACCTGGGCGACAGGCTTCGTGAAGCAGGCGTACCCATTATTGAACCGGTTGGCGGACATGCGGTTTTTTTAGATGCAAAACGTTTTTGCCCACAGCTTACACAGGATCAGTTCCCTGCACAGGCTTTAGCTGCTAAACTTTATGTGGAAAGCGGGGTAAGGAGTATGGAAAGGGGAATTGTTTCTGCCGGAAGGGATTTGAACAGCGGCAAAAATCATGTGCCTAAGTTAGAAACGGTTAGGCTTACCATCCCCCGCAGGGTATATACTTATCGCCACATGGATGTGGTAGCCGATTCGGTGATTCATTTATATAAGCACAGGGACAGCATCAGGGGATTACGGTTTGTTTACGAACCCAAACAACTGCGGTTTTTTACGGCGCGTTTTGAAGAAATTCCTTTAGAAAAATGCCAGGTAAAAAGTAAAAGGAGTTCTGTTGTTCAGAAAATATAAGCAGCGTGTTTAGCAGGATATGACTGCAAACAGGAGGTTGGTTGTGTTTAATGATGATTTTAGGAGGTATTATAACTGGAATAATTATTTAAACGAATCAGTATTAGTACCTGTTGGAGTTTTTTTCTTCTATCCATCAGATACAAATGCTTTTGTAATGCTCAGGCTTAATCATAATGAAATATGCATTGAAGGATGTAACATTTTTGGTCTGTTCCTTTTTTGCCTTCAACTTTATAGACAAGTTTGTGTTCTCCTGTAATTCGTCTTGACCAATAGCCTTTCAAATCATATTTCAAAGGTTCTGGTTTCCCGGTTCCCTGAAAAGGCGTTTTTTTGATTTCGTTCAGGATATCTTTAATTTTTTCTACCATACTACTATCCGTTTCAATCCAATGTTGGAAATCTTCCCAACCGTGTTCTGTAAACTCAAAATTCATAGATGGGAGTTTTTTTACAATTTGAATTTTCGGGTTTTACCACGTTTTAATTGATCAATTGAATCATGTAAACGTTGCCTGTTTGTTGCAGTTGAAAGAAGGTGTCCGGTTTCATTTAGAGAATTGTATTCCTTCATAGAGAGGATTACAATGGCATCTTCTCCTGCGGATTTTGAAACAACAATTACATCGGATGATTTTGAAACGTCATCTAAATACTTTTTCATATTATTTCATAACTGGGATATTGATACGGCCTGCATAATTTCAATTTTTTAAAATGTACTAAAATTTGTACAAAATAACGTACATTTTTAATTTAAAAAGAATTAATGAACGTTATCAATTGCGCCTGACTTTCGATTTAAAGAAAATATTTCAGGAACCTAAACATATTGTTGTTTCAATCCTTAAATATAGTGGGAGCTAAGCTCACAGACTTTTATTTTCATCATTACTTCCTAAAATCAGAAATGAAAATGGCAGCCTTTCATAACCTTGATGAGTGGGTCAAAAAAAATCCCGGATTGGGCAATGTGATAAACCTGAAACCTGTGGTTTGGCTCAACCCCGGCCGGGAGTCATTTAAGGAGCATCATGGTGAGTTCCCGGGTTTCGAAGAAATGCTGATCGGGCGTGCTTTTATGGAAAAATATGCCGGTTACCTGGCTAAGGAATTTCCGGAAACAGCGAAAACGAAAGGCATCATATTTTCTCCATTGAGAGAGATTGAATCGTTCCGGAATTTAAGAAATGGAAAAGCCGGAAAAGTGAACCCCGGCAGGCTGCTCTTAAAATGCGATCATGCGTTGCCGGTAGCGGGATCCATTAAAGCGAGAGGTGGTTTTTTTGAAGTACTGAATTTCGCCCATAAACTCTCTGTTGACGCGGGAATGATAAAGGAGAATGAAGCCGGTGATTTCAGTTTGCCTGAATTTAAGTCGCTTTTGTCAGAGTACACAATTGGTGTTGGTTCTACAGGTAATCTTGGTTTGAGCATTGGCATCATCAGCGCCAAACTTGGCTTTAAGGTGAATGTTTATATGAGTAATGATGCAAAAGAATGGAAGAAAAAGCTGCTTCGGAAAAAAGGCGCCTGTGTTATTGAAGAGGATGGCGATTTTGGTGTGGCTATTTCTAAAGGAAGGGCGGAAACACTCGGCAACCCTTATGGCTACTTTGTGGATGATGAAAAAAGTAAAAAACTTTTTTTGGGTTATAGCCTCTCTGCATTTGAAATAAAAGAACAACTTGAAGCATTGAAAATCGGGGTTGATTCTGAACATCCCTTATTTGTTTATTCTCCCTGTGGAGTGGGAGGCTCTCCGGGTGGGGTATTATGGGGGCTGAAAAATATTTATGGCGATGCCATTCACGCTTTCTTTGCCGAACCCACTCATTCTCCCGCCGTTTTGATTGGGCTCTCGACCGGAAGATTGGAAAAGGTTTGCGTTCAGGATTTTGGCATCGATAACCATACCGAGGCCGACGGACTTGCAGTTGGCCGCCCATCGGCTTATGCAATAAGCATTATCAGGAAATTAGTGAGTGGAATATATACGCTTGATGATGATATTTTATTTGAGCTATTGAAGCAATTGTATGAATCGGAAGATATTTTTATAGAACCTTCTGCTGCTGCGGGGTTGGCTGGCCCTGAAAAAATTCTGTCATCCGGTTATCTGGAGAAACATCAGATTGATCCGGCAAAGGTTACCCATATCGCATGGTCAACCGGAGGTAGCCTGATACCCGATGATATGAAATCAGTTTTTCTAAACAGGTAATCATCTCTGGTACATTCAAATTATCATTCAAAAAAAATGATTTTGATCAGGAACTGAATTTGATTTTGAGCAGCTTTTAATATTTCCCTCTTTCGAAAAATGGAATTTCCTTTTTATTCACTTTTTTCGCATCAGCATTTACATGTATTAACCTTAACAGGTTAAAACATTAGGGTAATTTTGTACCAGTTTTCAAAAACTGCATAACGGAAAATATTTTTTATGGCAATTATCATTGAGCCTTTCAGAATTAAATCGGTTGAACCACTCAGCTTCACTACTAAAAAAGAAAGAGAACAAATTTTAAAAGAAGCGAAAAATAACCTGTTCCTCATCAGAGCAGAGCATGTGATGATTGATCTGCTTACCGATAGCGGAACTTCTGCCATGAGTGCAAAACAATGGGCGGGAATGATGGTTGGCGACGAATCGTATGCAGGGTCACAAAGTTTTTACCGCTTTTTAAACATTGCGAAAAAAATTACCGGGTTCAGGAATATTATTCCAACACACCAGGGAAGAGCGGCTGAAAAAATCCTGTTCAGTATTTTGGGTGGAAAAGGAAAAACATTTGTGAGCAATACCTTCTTTGATACTACCCGTGGAAACATAGAATATTCCGGTGCAGAGGCCATTGATTTCCTCACTGAAGAGGGAAGAACTCCTCAGGTTATCGCGCCATTTAAAGGAAATTTGGATACTCAGGCTCTGGAATCTTATATCGTGGAGAGAGGTGCAGAAAACATTCCCATGTGTGTGATGACGATTACCAATAACTCGGGCGGTGGCCAGCCGGTATCCATGCAAAATATTAGAGAAACTGCTGCAATTTGTAAAAAATACAACATCCGGTTTTTTATTGATGCCTGCCGTTTTGCAGAAAATGCATATTTTATCAAAATGCGGGAGAAAGGGTATAGAGATAAATCTGTATTGGAAATTTCTCAGGAAATTTTTTCGTATGCCGATGGCTGTACCATGAGTGCAAAAAAAGATGCGCTGGTAAACATTGGCGGATTCCTTGCCATAAATGATGATGCACTTGCCCAGGAAGCAAAGAACCTGCTGATTATTACTGAAGGGTTTCCTACTTATGGTGGTTTGGCCGGTCGCGATCTGGAAGCCATGGCACAAGGGCTTGAAGAGGTGCTGGATGAGGAATACCTGAAGTACAGGATTCGCAGTATTGAATATATGGGTGAAAAACTTACTAATGCCGGTGTGCCCATGATTCTGCCCACCGGTGGCCATGCCGTTTACCTGGATGCAAAGACTTTCTTACCCCAAATTCCCCCTGCAAAATTACCCGGAGTAGCACTTGCTAATGCCTTATATATTGAAGGTGGCATAAGAGGTGTTGAAATCGGATCCTTAATGTTTGGGAAATACGACGATGAAGGAAAACACATTGCACCTGCAATGGAATTGGTAAGGCTGGCCATTCCAAGAAGGGTATATACCCAAAGCCATATCGATTATGTATGTGAAATCATTATTGAAGTATATCAGAAAAGAGAAAAATATCGTGGATACCAGATCACTTATGAATCTCCGTTGTTAAGGCATTTTACTGCGCAACTGAAAGATGCTTAGTGATTAACAGGAAATGTTGTTCATTATTTCCTGTTTTGGGAATCCGCAATGGCTGAACTTTTAAACATATAATTCTTAAGAACATACAGGATATTGATAAAGCACAGGGTTACTGGATCCTTGCCAAAATGGGCAAGGGGGGCGGATCGGAGAGTGAAAACTCAACCTAAAATTAATTTCAGCATTAGAAACATCTCAGGAGGATAATGTTGTAACATTTGCCCCGGGGCTGGGGTTAACTGCAGGGTTACTTTTGGCTGCTGATCCTGAATTGTATATTGGTGTATATGCAGATCAGCATGTCGTAAAACGATTAACCAGCCCGTTTAATAAAATAAATACGCAGTTTAAACTGGCACATGCAGCCGAAACGGGTATTGAAAGCAGTTCAAAAATAAAGTATTGGGTGAAGCTATGTTAACCATGCATACCGATCACCGAATATCAGAAATAATCAGAGAATCGCATCGCATTTTGAAAAAAATGCTGCCTCTATGGAATTCACGAATTGGGGTTTGTGGAGGTTGATGGTTATTTAAAAAGTGAAATTCAAAAAGAACCTGCACGAACCATTAAAGTGAATGCCCGGCCACTCTCCGAAATTTGAATGGAGAATCCTGTTTGAAAAGGAAGGTTTGCCATAAAATCTGTTTTACCAATCTAATGCTTTTATTAGAAACCCGGAGAGTGGTAGAAGATGAAGGATTAGTTTGGGCATTTAAAATCGGTTATCATAGAGTAATAAATTAACCGGCATGAATCCGTATTTTGGCGATGCGAAAGCTGTTTAAAAAGTATCAGGGTTACATCACTTCAATTGCAATTATTGCCGAAAAATTACAGCTCTGCTTTAATGCAGCATTTTAGAAAAAAGGGTAGGAGAATAATTCGTATATTCAGTTGTTGTTTGATCAGATTGAGAAACCGGTTTACCATGCCTGTCTGTTTAATGGCAGGTTATTGATTTTTTTATTTTTACCATACCTTTTTCCGGCACTTAAATTCCCTCTGTTAAACAGGGGAATATAGCCCCGTACAGGTCTTATTATGCGCTTAATCATCCCCAATTTGTTAATGAATTCTTTTAAAAATAAATTCGAGTATGGAAGGTTTTAAATATCGGGAATCCCTGTTATCTTTGTTGATGCTGTGAAAAAGCTGTTATATATATTAACCGTCTTTTTATACCTCACCGTTACTTCGGGTGTAATGGTTAACCTGCATTATTGCATGGGCAGTTACCAGTCATTTGAGTTATATACCCATCATGAAGATGAGTGTGGAAAGTGTGGAATGAGTTTGGAAAAGCCAAATGGCTGCTGTAAATGTGAATTAAAGCTGGTGAAGCTACAGGTTGATCAAAGCTCATCATTTGTAAACTTTGCCATTCCCCAGATTGATGCTGCTACGGGCGTTCTCTCTGGTTTCATGTCCGTTTCAGCAATTTCTTCACATTTTTTCTTAACCCCAACTGATTATTCCCCGCCAAAACCTCATGGCCCGGATCTGTATCTTCGTAATCGTGTTTTTAGGATTTAGAATGATGATATCCCTCACCGTTATGGTCAGGACTGCGTTTAGCGTAATGCCGGTCGGTAACATAATTAGGAGCGTAATTCCTAAATCCAATCATAATTTACTCCTTTAAAATTTATAAAATGAAAACGTTGAAAATTGTTCCATTTTTAGCCATATTATTACTTTTTGTTCAAACAGGATTCTCTCAAACCCAAACATCAGAGAAAATTAGCGTTTCCGGTGAGTGTGGAATGTGTAAAAAGAAAATTGAAAAGGCTGCAAAAGATGCAGGAGCTTCTTATGCCGTTTGGGCTTCCGATACTAAAATTCTTGAAGTAAAATACGACGGTAAAACCACCAGTTCAGATAAAATTCAGCAGCAGATTGCTGATGCAGGATACGACACTCAAAAATTCAGGGCAAAGGATGAGGTTTACGAAAAATTATCCCCCTGCTGTCATTATGAAAGAGAAGGTATTTCTGCTAAAACTGATTCAAAAAAATGTGATATGAAGGATGGTAAATGTGCAGATGGATCGCAGTGTAATGGAAAAGACCATGCTAAAAAAGATGGAGCAATGAATTGTTCGGAAGGGAGTGGTAAGGGAAAAAGCTGCTGTCAGAAAAAATCCTAACAATATTTGTTTTATGAATAGTTAAGAAATATCCTTTCAGGAATTTAAAAGAATGAGATCCGGTATTAAAACAATAATTGTTCTCGCAATAACCCTCTTATCGGTAAATGGGCTGAAGGCTCAGCCAGGTATAGGAGAAATTGCTTATGATATTGCGCTTCCCACTGCATCAGGCGATACGGTTAAGCTTTCCTCTCTAAAGGGGAAAATGGTGTTGCTCGATTTTTGGGCTTCCTGGTGTGGGCCTTGCCGAATGTCGAATTGGAAACTCGCCAAACTCTATGGCAAGTATGCCCAAAAGGGGTTTGAGATTTATAGTGTTTCTATTGATGATAATCTCAAACGCTGGAAGAGAGCGCTCAAACAAGATAAAATGAACTGGCCTGCCGTTATCGATAAACGGGGTTTGAATGCGCCGGTTCTGTCTGATTATAAAGTGTATGCCATTCCGAAATCGTATTTACTCGACAGGGATGGAAAGGTGGTGGCCATAAATTTATCGCCCGAAGAACTGGAACCTGTTTTAAATGAAATGCTCCTGCTGTAATCAGAAACTTGTTTGCATTATTGTTTTTAACCATTGCCGGTTCTGAATTGCCGGTATCATTCTTATTCTCTTATTCCCTGATTTTTTTTGATCGGCTGTAATTGCTTTATGGCAGTAACAGACTTGATTCACTAATTTAAATTGATCATCATGAATTGGTTAAAATATATTGTTTGTGTAATTGGAATATTTCTCTTTACCATAGAAGCTAATGCACAAATAGAAAATCAAATAAATGACAGCACCGTTTCCTTTAAAGTTTATGGTGTTTGTGAACAATGTAAAGACAGGATAGAACACGCTGCAAAAGGAAAAGGCGTAAAGCAGGCTAACTGGGAAAAGGAGACGATGATGCTCTCTCTTGTTTATGATCCTAAATTAACATCAGTAAAGAAAGTTCGGAACCGGATTGTTTCTTCAGGACACGATACCGATGATAAAAAAGCAGCTAATGCAGTTTATAATGCGCTTCCTGAGTGTTGCCATTATCGCGAAATATTGGAAGAGGCACATCAGGATCATGTAGATCATGCCGATTCAGAAGATGCGTTACATCACAACCATGGAATAATGGATAGTGTTGAAACAAAAGTTAATGGCATTGTGCTGGAAGAAACAAAAGATGGAAGTTTTAAACCACTGGCTGGCGCCTCTGTGTTGTGGCTGGAAGCGCAAACAGGTACAAGCACCAATGAAGCCGGTATATTCTCCATCCCTAAACAGCCGGATGATAAATTAGTGGTTAGTTATTCCGGTTTTACATCAGATACGTTAACGCTATCGAATACACATGATATACATGTAATTTTAGGCACAGGCAAAAAACTGGGAGAAGTGGTAATCACCAGCCGTAAACGTTCTCTGTATTTAATGGCCAACAACCCTGTTCGCACCCAGGTGATCACCCAGAAAGAGTTGTTTAAAGCGGCATGTTGCAACCTGAGCGAAAGCTTTGAAACCAATGCTTCTGTTGATGTGTCGTATAATGATGCCGTAACCGGATCCAAACAAATTCAATTGCTCGGGCTTGCCGGAAATTATACCCAGCTTACTGTTGAAAATCTTCCCGGTCCCCGTGGAATCGCTACTGCATGGGGTTTGAACTCCATTCCCGGATCCTGGGTACAATCCATCCAGCTTTCAAAAGGAGTGGGGTCGGTTGCAAATGGATATGAAAGTATTGCCGGGCAAATTAATATTGAAATTAAAAAGCCTGAAAACAGTGAAAAATTCTTTACAAACCTGTATGTGAACGACCAGGGAAAAACCGACCTTAATTTTAATGCTGCTTTTAAATTGAGTCCAAAATGGAGTACAGGTTTATTGCTGCATGGGGCATTCTTCAATAATAAATCCATGGATTTTAATAAGGATGGATTCCGCGATCTGCCTACCGGAACTTTACTTACCGCGATGAACCGCTGGATGTACGATGATGGAAAAGGCGTAACTACTCAATTTGGCTTCCGGATATTGAACGATCAGAAAACAGGTGGGCAGGTAGGGTTTAACCCCTCCGTAGATAAATTTACCACCAAAGCATACGGATTGGGCATTGCAACAAACCGTTATGAAGGATTTGTAAAGACCGGTTATGTATTTCCCGGGAAAAAATATAAGAGCATCGGGCTTCAGTTGATGGCGTTTAATCATCAACAGGATTCTTATTTCGGATTAACGAAATACAATGCAAAGCAGAATAATTTATATGCCAACCTGATCTATCAATCCATTATCGGCACCACCATCCATAAATTCAGAACGGGTTTAAGCTTTGTATCCGATCATTATAATGAAGCCTATAACCTGATGAATTTTGTGAGAACAGAAAATGTACCCGGTGCTTTCTTTGAATATACGCTTACGCCCAACGATAAAATCCAAATAATTGCGGGCATCAGAGAAGATTATAACAACCTGAACGGATGGTTTACCACACCCCGACTGCATATACATTACCAGCCCGTAAAGGGTACCTGTATCGGGGTAAGCGCCGGCCGCGGACAACGCACTGCAAACATTTTTGCGGAACATAACAGCGTGCTGGTAAGCTCCCGGCAGGTGGTCTTTTATTCATCGCCTTTTATAAACGGTAAAGCTTATGGGTTTGATCCTGAAGTGGCCTGGAACAAAGGCTTCAGTATTGATCAATCCTTCAGGTTATTTGGAAGAGAAGCATCAGTTAATGTAGATTTTTATAGAAATGATTTTCAGAAACAGGTTGTGGTTGATTTGGAGAATCCACAAAAAGTTTTATTCTACCAGCTAAAGGGGAAATCTTATTCAAACAGCTTTCAAACCGAATTGAATTTTATTCCGTTAAAAAACCTGGATGTCAGGCTTGCATACCGTTACTTCGATGTAAAGGAAACCTATAATGGAATTTTGATGCAGAAACCCCTGGTATCAAAAAGCAGGGCATTCCTAAATGCAGCTTATGAATGGAAACGATGGAAATTGGATTATACCATTAATTATAACGGTCGGAAACGAATTCCAAATACCAAATCTAATCCCTTACCATACCAACGGAATGAATATTCACCTTCTTATGTACTGATGAATGCACAGATCAGTAAAACGCTTGGCAGGAATAATTCGGTAGATGTATATCTTGGCGCAGAGAACATTACCGGTTACTTTCAGGAGGATGCCATCATTGCAGCAGATCAGCCATTCAGCCCGTATTTTGATGCCTCATTAATATGGGGGCCTGTTTCGGGAAGGATGTTTTATCTTGGGTTCAGGTATAAGTTGAAATGATTTATATCCGGATTAATTACTGCTTTTAGTTTAAAAAACGGTTTTATTTTTTTAAAATCTGCATTGTACTGTTTTATGAATTCTGAGCTACCTCTTATTGTTTAGACCACTTTTAATCCAATTCTCAGTTGGTTTTTCATGCGGCTTTTAAATTTAATTCTGAAGGTTTGCATCTACCGATTCCCTGATGTGCTTTATCGTGATATTTATCCATCCATTGTTTGATACCTATATACAAACTAATTCCATCTTCTGCCGGAAATAAATGTATATGCTGATATTTTATTTCTCAGCAAGATCTCCGGTACGGAAAACGTTGCGTTTCTCACAGCGCAGCAACTTATCCTCAACTTCCAATTTCTGAAACGTTGTAGGGAAGTAAAACCATGCTTTTTAAAACCCCAACAACCGTTTCATCATAGCTTTTTACCATAACATAAATAGATTCAATTTTCAGGGGATACAGCTTGCTTTATCCATTTTAAACGTATATAAATGTTTAAAAACGGCTATTCAAAAATATTTTTCATATCTTTTTAGTCGGGATGGGGATGGCTGTTCCCCAGAATATTTACAAAAAGGAACGTTCTCCTTTCATCAAAAATCATCGATAGCATTAAAACGAATAGCCCCCCTTCTATTAAAAATTCAAGGCTATTTTTCATGATCCTCGCGAAAATCAATATTCATCTCTCCTTATTTCTCAGCAAAGTTTCCCGTACGGGGCTTGCGTTTGTTCCATCCCGGTAACTTTATCCTCAACTTCCAATTTCTGAAACGTTGTGGGGAAGTAAAGAACCCGGCTTGCTTTATCCATTTTAAACGTATATAAATGTTTAAAAACGGCTATTCAAAAATATTTTTCATATCTTTTTAGTCGGGATGGGGATGGCTGTTCCCCAGAATATTTACAAAAAGGAACGTTCTCCTTTCATCAAAAATCATCGATAGCATTAAAACGAATAGCCCCCCTTCTATTAAAAATTCAAGGCTATTTTTCATGATCCTCGCGAAAATCAATATTCATCTCTCCTTATTTCTCAGCAAAGTTTCCCGTACGGGGCTTGCGTTTGTTCCATCCCGGTAACTTTATCCTCAACTTCCAATTTCTGAAACGTTGTAGGGAAGTAAAGAGGAGGGACACAGGTAATTCCCCGATACAATCGGGAGGATGTTGGCGGGCACAGGTGATCCTACTTTGCGGGAACTCTTGCGCCAGAGGAGTTTAATACAGTAATAGATTTGGATTTTTCGGTTAACACTTTAACCGTACAGCAATGATTTTAAAATATAAGTTACCTTTAATGTAATAGAAACGTCTTTTTAAAGTCGCTCTTTTTTTTAATCTTAAAATTAAAAATATGAAGCTGTCAACAAAATTTATTACTGAATTAATTGGAACGTTTACGCTGGTGCTTATTGGTTGCGGCGCTGCAGTAATTGCAGGCCATGATACCACCGCCTCATTAGCTGGGTTGGGATTATTGGGCATTGCCTTAGCCTTTGGTCTTGCACAGTTAATGATGTGTTATGCAATAGGGGGTTTTAGCGGCGCTCACATTAATCCGGCAGTAACCATCGGGTTTCTTGTTATTGGTAAAATCAAAACCGGGGATGCATTAGTTTATATCATTGCCCAATTATTAGGAGCAGCATTGGCCGCACTGGTGCTCATGACCATTCAGAAAGGAATGCCGGGTTTTGAAATGGGAGAGTGGGCACTCGGTTCAAATGGCTGGGGAGAAGGATACCAAAATGGATATAACCTTGCATCTGCATTTATTGCTGAAACAGTAATGACCTTTCTGTTTCTTTTTGTTATTATGGGTGCTACATCCAAATGGGGTAATGGTGCAATGGCAGGAGTGGCGATAGGATTTGCACTTGCCGCCATCCATCTTTTTACCATCCCCATTACCGGTACTTCCGTTAACCCCGCCAGGAGCTTTGGTCCTGCTGTTTTTGCCGGAGGAAAAGCATTGTCCCAATTGTGGCTGTTCTTCGTAGCTCCCATATTAGGCGCCATCATAGCTGGATTGTTGTGGAGAATTATGGGTATATCGGATTCGCAGAAGAATTAATCCCTGATAAATAAAACATTTTACCCCCCTTTGAATTTGGCCTTTGCCGGTTCAGGGGGGATTTTTTATCTACCAGCCGCTATAAACAGCAAAAAAGTACTTTAATACTTTTATTTGATATTTTCTCCTTAATTTTGAGGTTGATATTTGATTTACCAATAAAATTATATTACATGCAAACAACACAGGAAACAATCATAAATGTTCCGGAAATTGAACCGAGGCTGAAACACCTTACCATCTTTCAAACCTTTGATGGCCTTAATTCCGGCGAAAGCATGATTATCCATAACAACCACGATCCCCGGCCTGTTTATTATCAGTTGCAGCAAATTCATGGCGATGTATTTACCTGGGAATATCTTGAACAGGGGCCTGAATGGTGGGATATCCGCGTTACTAAAAAAGAGAAAAAAGCAGCAGCCCATAGTGCGCTTACCAAATCGCCCCAGAATGAAACCATCATCAATGTTCCGTACATCGAACCCCGTTTAAAACATCCAACCATCTTTCAGGTTTTCGAAGAACTGAATCCTGGAGAAAGTATGATCATTCATAATGATCACGATCCCAAGCCGCTGTATTACCAGCTTCTTGCCGAACATGGCGATGTATTTACCTGGGTATATCTTGAACAGGGGCCGCAATGGTGGGATATCCGGGTGTCGAAAAAAAAAGCAGATGATGCTGAAACAGTAGGGCAGATTGCCGCAAAAGATTTACGCAAAGCAGAAGTGTTTAAAAAATACGGAATAGATTTTTGCTGTGGAGGAAAGAAAACCGTGAAGGAAGTTTGTGATGAAAAAGGACTGGACTTCGATCAGGTTACGCAGGAACTCAGGCAAACAGCTCAAAGCGTAACCGGCGGTAACAATAATTTTAATGAATGGAATCCTGATTTCCTGGCCGATTATATTGTGAACACCCACCACAATTACGTTCGCAAATATTTGCCCGAATTGCGGGGCTATGCTATAAAAGTTGCCCGAGTGCATGGCGCGCATCATCCCGAACTGATTTCTATTAATAAGCTGGTGGAAGATATTAACGAAGAACTTACCGATCACATGGCAGTTGAAGAGAAAATACTCTTTCCGCGGGTTAAACAAATTGTTCAGTCGATAAATAACGGAGTGGCATACTCTAACGATGATGCCGTAAAACTGCAGTCGTTGGTTGGGGATATGGAAAATGAACATAAAAGTGTAGATAACCTGTACCGGGAAATTCATAAATACAGTAATGATTTTGCCATCCCGGGTGATGCTTGTGCGAGCTACAGCCTGTTTTACAAAATGCTGGAGGAATTTGAAAATGATCTGCATGTTCATATTCACCTGGAAAACAATATCCTGTTTCCGAAAGCAGTGGAACTGGAAAAAAGCCTTGCTTAAATCAAAATTCCTGATCATGCTTTTCTAATTGTGAGGGGCGGATTGGGAATAAAATTTATCAGTAATAAAAATTAATGATCATGGAAATGAAAGAAGCTTTTAAAAACGACAGTTATAAGGTGCTGAATGTTTCTTTAAAAATGGGCGAAACGATGCCCCTTCATAAAGCAAGCTCCGATGCTTTTGTAATAAACCGTAAAGGAAAGGGAAGGATCAGTTTCTCAAACAGGGAAGTCATTCTTTCGGAAGGAGATACGGTGATTATAAAAGCAAATGAACCGCACAGGATGGAGATACTTGAAGATTTCAGTTCTTCCATAATCCTGGAACCGGATGCAAAAATAGATTTTGTTTAAACATTTCAACTTCAATAATATTATTTTATGGATCTGAAATTTTTTCTTTTAGCCGGAACAATGATGCTTTTTGCCTCGTGTAACCCAGCTCACAATGATTCTTCAAAAGGGGATGGCTATAAAGAACATACTCATCAGCATAATGAAACCATAGAAACCTATGATGTGGTAAAGACTAAAACGCTTTCTCTCAACAACGGGCAAAAATGGCAAACTGATGAGATCACCGGAAAACATGCTTCAGCAATAAATGAAATGGCGAATGAATTCGAGAATAATGCTGATAAATCCCTTGCTGCTTACCTGGCATTTGGCAACAACGTTCAAAATGAATTACAACAGCTCATTAACGATTGTACCATGAAAGGACCGGATCATGATGCGCTTCATCTTTGGCTGGAACCGTTGCTTACTGATGTGAAAAACCTAAAAAATTGCGATGATGAGAATGAGGCCAAAATTGCTGTAGATGTACTTATTAACGATGCCCGGAAATTTCCTCAATTTTTTAACTGATGCTGATTAACGAACATACCAAAATTGCCACATTGCTGAAGCAGCATCCGGATGCTTTGGAAACCATCGTAGCACTTAGCCCCGATTTTAAGAAGCTTCGTAATCCCATCCTCCGGAAATTAATGGCAGCCCGAACCAGCATTGCCATGGCTTCAAAAGTTGGTGGATGTAAACCGGAAGATTTTTTTAAGGCTTTGCAGCCATTAGGTTTTGAAGTGGATAAGAATGCTGTTGAGCCTGTGAAAAAGGAAAACGGAATTGCCCTCATGCCTGATTTTTTGAAAACTCTTCCGCCTCAGAAAATCATATCTTTTGATGTTCGTGAATTGCTTTCAGGCGGCAACGACCCGCTGCGGCAGATACAGCAAAAGGTAAAGGAATTAAAACAGGGCGAAGTCCTGAAAATCATCAACAGCTTTGAGCCGGTACCTCTCATTAAACTCCTCGAAAAACAGGGCTTCCTGTCCTATGTAAATCCTGTTAATAACAACCGGATCGAAACTTATTTTTACAAATCCGAAAATGCCAAAGCTCCGGAAATGGAAGCGGCCGCTACGCCTTCGGGTGATTGGGAAGAGTTGCTTAAACGTTTTGATAACAGGTTAGTGGAAATTGATGTACGGCATCTCGAAATGCCAATGCCCATGATGACAATTTTGGAAGCCCTTGAATCTCTTCCTGATGAAAAAGCATTGTATGTTCATCACAAACGCATCCCCGTATTCCTGCTAACCGAACTTAAAGACCGGAATTTTGATTATCGTATTAAAGAAGTTCGGGACGCTGAAGTTTTTCTGCTGATCTTTAAACATAGTTAGCACAGTATGTTTGCACTTCAATCAAATAACGGTCTTCAGCAAACTACAAGCTATAAGGTAGTATTGCCTTTTTATGTTTTTGCCGCATTGTCTTTCTTAACGGCAACAGTTTTGTTGCTGATTCATACCGGAATTTCTCATCAGCATTATTTCCAGCCTTATACCCTTGCCATTACCCATTTAATGGCATTGGGCTGGGGTACCACGATCATACTTGGCGCATCACATCAGTTGCTTCCTGTTTTGATTGAAGGTAAGTTAAGCAGTAACATGCTCGCCTACCTCACATTTGGATTTACGGCTTCCGGTATCCCGTTGCTGGCCATAAGTTTTTATTTTTTCGATACCGGATGGCTGATGAAAACCGGGGCCATACTTATTAATCTTGGCGTCATCTCCTATCTCACTAATGTAATCAGCAGTATTTATGAAAGTAAGAGGCATGATGTGCACGCCTGGTATATGGCGGCTGCTTCCATCTGGTTATTTTCAACTACCTTTTTTGGCCTTTTGCTGGTATTTAATTTTAGTGCAAATGTGCTTCCACAAAATTCCGTTTCCTATTTATCTCTTCATGCGCACCTGGGAATTATTGGCTGGTTCCTGATGTTGATTACGGGTGTGGCCTCCCGCTTAATTCCAATGTTCCTGATTTCAAAATATACCAACAATAAAAACCTCTTGTGGATATTTATACTGATCAATTCCAGCCTGATCAGTTTTATCCTGTTTAAAGTTTTTGCTACCGGCGGGTTATTTTATTATATCCCGCTGGTTCTTGCTTTTTCGGCTGTTGTATTGTTTGGAAGTTATTGCCGGAATGCCTATAGGGTGAGAATTCGCAAAGCAGTGGATGAACAAATGAAAATGTCGTTGTTATCGGTTTGGCAAATGTTGATGCCTTTGGTAACCCTGATTGTTGTAATGTGGTTTTTGCCGGGCGACAGATACCCGAACCTGGCGCTGCTTTACGGATTTTGTATATTCTTTGGATGGATCACAGCAATCATATTTGGGATGACCTTTAAAACCCTGCCTTTTATTGTATGGAACAGGGTTTATCACAACCGGGCACATAAAGGAAAAACCCCGGCGCCTAAAGAGTTGTTTAATGAAAAAGTATTTAATGCCATGGGGCTGGCTTATCTTACCGGCTTTATATTATTTGTTACAGGAATCATTTTACTGAATAATATCCTGTTAAAAACAGGCGCCGCTGCACTGCTTGTTTCTGCAATATTATATGTTTACAATGTTGCAGTTACCTTATTTCATCAACCAAAAGAATTATGAATGTAATTACCAACGATAACATTAAATGCAGCCAGGCCTTATCTGATCTGTATAATGTGTATGATCCTGAAATCGGATTGAATGTAGTGGATCTGGGATTGATCTATCAAATCGATTTTGATGATGCGGCAAAGCGGGTTGATGCGGAAATGACCCTTACCACCCAGTTTTGCCCCATGGGGGAGAGCATCACGGGAAACGTTACCAAATCGCTCACCAATAATTTTCCAGAGTGGGAAGTTCATGTAAACCTTACATTTGATCCTCCCTGGGATTATTCAAAAATTTCACCCGAAGGCCGGGAGTTTTTAGGAAGATAAAAGTTATGTTTAGTTATACATGTAAAACCGCAATTAAGGCAGTTATTTATCTTTCCGCAAAAAGTGCAGCGGGAGATAAGGCCGGTATTAAAGAAGTTGCCGGCCATATTGATGCAAGCGAGCATACCGTTGGTAAAATACTTCAATCTTTAGCCCGGCAGGGCCTGATCAATAGTGTAAAAGGCCCGTCGGGAGGATTTTTTATAAATGAAGATCAGCAAAACCAACCCATTTCAAATATTGTGGAAACTTTTGAAGGGGCAGGCGTATTTAAGGAATGTGGGCTTGGACTGAGCCGTTGCTCCGAAACCCATCCCTGCCCGATTCATAATGAATACAAGCTGGTTCGGGACCTGATAGAGAAAATTTTCAGGCAAAAAAAAGTAAAGGATCTCAGGGATCCGGTTACTAACGGTTTAGCCTATCTGATGGGTTAGCATTTATGTTTTTTTTCGGGGAGATGAAATCCTCCCGATTTTTATTTTTATTAATCCAGGCAACTTTATAATTTTTCATCCGTTACTTTATTTGTACCTTCCGTAAAGAGTTTTGCATAAACTATCTCATATTTGATGTTTGAATAATTTGTAAAAACCTAACGGGTATGGAAAATAAATCAAACGACGCAACCCCTTTGCGCCCGCAGGGCGACCGGTTCCTGAATGCACCCATACTGGAAATTGACCTCAACCGGTTCATCAGTCAAATCAAAGAAGAGGCTTCATGGAAAGATAGCGACCGGAATTCCATAACCCTTTTTAAGTCGGAAACCATGCGTATCGTGTTGGTAGGGCTTCATCAAAACGCTGAATTAAAAACACACAGCACCCGTTCGGTTATCAGTGTGCAGGTTTTGGATGGGGAAATTATATTTAATGCCGATGACCAGCCGGTAAACATGAATAAGGGGCAAATGGTTGCTCTTCAGCCAAAAGTTCCACACAGTGTGCTGGCTTTGAAGGAAAGTTTCATTTTACTAACGGTGGCATCGCTTGAGAATTAGTGTATGCAGCGTTCTTTTCGGAAAAGGTGATGCAGGGCCAATTTTTAACCGGCTATATTTACAGAATATATTTTTATGGGTTGATGGTTAAAAATATATATGCAATGAGGTTAACTAATAAAACCACGCCATATACCGCATTGCTTCGTCCTCCAATAAGCGAGATCATTACGGTAAAAATGGAGATCACCAGTAAGATTATCGACATCAGATCCAACCCAAGTATAAGCGGGAAATCATAAATATAACTTGCTAAGGAAACAGCCGGTATGGTAAGCCCGATACTGGCTAAAGCAGATCCCAACGATAAGTTTAGACTGGTTTGTATTTTGTTGTTTCTTGCCGCAGTTACTGCAGCAATACCTTCGGGAAGTAATATTATTGCCGCTATAATTATTCCAACAAGGGTTTTGGGAAGTCCATAATGTACCATAAGCAGTTCCAGCGGATGCGAAAGACTTTTTGCCAACAGCACAACAATCATTAAGCTGATTAACAGGAAAACCAGGCTAATGGCCAGCGACCAGTTCGAAATAACGTGCTTTTTATTTTCAGGTTGTTCAGTGGTTTCGGTTGCAGGAATGAAATATTCCCTGTGCCTGATGGTTTGTGCAGATATAAACGCCGTATAAATTGCAATGCAGGCTATGAATTCAAAAAATAATTGTGCTTCAGTATAATACGGCCCAACCTCTCCTTTTGTAAAGGTTGGCAGGATCATGGTGAAGGCAACAATAGAAACCAGGGAAACCAATGCTATCCTTACCGAATGAGCAGAAAATGTTTGGGTGTGGAATTTATTTCCTCCTATAAACAGGCAAAGGCCAACAATGCCGTTAAGAATAAGCATAACGGCTGCATAAACGGTATCTCTTGCAAATGCAGCATAGGCTTCACCTCCGGTTATGATTAATGAAATGATAATGGAAACTTCGATGATGGTAATTGAAATCGCCAGGATAATGGTACCATAAGGTTCACCCACCCGGTGGGCAATTATTTCAGAATGGTGTACGGCCGACATTACACTGAGGATCAATAAAAGGCCGGCTATCGACTGATAGAATAAATTATTATCTAACAATCCGGAGAAATATAATATGCAGGCTAAGATGGGTATAGAGGTTGTCCATTGATATAATTTCCTAATCTTTTTCATTCAATTGTTCCTTTGCGAAGTAAATTTATTATCCGTTTTGGCTATGTAAAAACCGTTCAGCTTACAGGCAGTACGGTTTACAAGCTGTATGCCCGTAGCCGCGATGAAGATAAAAATAAATTTGTAACCGAAGAATGACGACTTAAAAAAAATGCCTGCTATGCCCTTGTTTACAAACGAGTAGCTGATATTGGGTTTATCTAAAACTGCAAATGTTTTTTTTAGTTTTTCACTGATTGACCCGGAATAACTTAATTATTGGATAAGTGAACCGTATTTTGTAAGGTTTATGTTTTGAGTCATAATTCCGGCATTTAATTTTTTAATGATCGTTTTATGGGGATGACCGGTTAAAATTTTACGTTTTTAAATAGTTGCCAGGTTTGTGTAAGCTTTCATTCACTTTTTTAAAGTCTTCTATGTTATCAGCAAGTACCATTAAAACATCATTAGCCTCCAGCCTTGTTGATCCCCCGGGGCGGATGTATTTATTGTTTCTGTTTATCATAACTATAAATGCAGATTTCGGAAAATTCAAATCAACAATTCTTTTATTAACTGCGTAAAAATCCGGTAAAATTTCAAATTCCTGCAACGATGATTTTGGAAGATCCAAAATGAATTTATCCATTTCTGTTTTTTGTTTCACCTTTTCAGGTAAAGAAACATTAAGCCAGTTGGCCACTTTATGTAAAGTAGTTCCCTGTATAAGCACCGAAGTAACCGAAATAAAAAATACCATATTGAAAATTACCGAGGCTTTGTCGATACCCGCTATCAGGGGATAGGTTGCAAATACAATTGGCACAGCTCCGCGTAAACCTACCCAGGAAATGTACAGCCTTCTTCTCATTTTCATCCTGAAAAAAGCGAGACTGATGAAAACGCTTAACGGCCGGGCAATTACAATAAGAAAGATTGAAATAAGCAAACCAACCCCGATATATGGAACAATATGAGAAGGAAATACCAATAAGCCCAAAGTAAGAAAGAGAACAATTTGCATTAACCAGGCAAGCCCGTCATACATTTTAAAAATGGTTTTTTTATGTATGATTTCCTGGTTTCCTAAATAAACGGCACAAATATAAATAGCCAGAAATCCGTTTCCCCCAATGGAATCGGTTGCCGAAAAAGTAATGAACATTAGGGTAATGACCAATACCGGGTACAGCCCTTCAAAGTCGAGATGTATTTTATTGATGATGAATTTGCTGAGTTTTCCAAATCCTAAGCCGGCTATACCGCCCAACGTCATTTGCTGTAAAAACAGGGGTATCACAGAAGTGAAACTTTGATCTTTATTTACAACGAGGCTTAAAAAAGATATGGTTAACACATACGCCATTGGATCGTTACTGCCGCTTTCAAATTCTAACGTATGCCTTAAGTTTGATTTCAAGGCAAGGCTTTTGGAGCTTAAAATCGAAAAAACGGCTGCTGCATCTGTTGATGAAACGATTGACCCTAACAACATACTTTCCGGGAATGTAAAATCGGTAACCAGCCACACAAATGATCCCAGGGAAAGGGCGGTTAGACAAACGCCAATGGTAGATAAGGCAAACCCTTCTTTTAATATTGGCCTCACAGTGGTCCAGTTTGTTTCTAAACCGCCGGTAAACAAAATAAAATTGAGTGAAACAATACCTATAAATTGGGCCGTGCCCGGATTATCGAAATGAATACCCCCAATGCCTTCGGAACCGGCCAACATGCCAATAGCCAAAAAGAGCAATAGGGTAGGAACCCCGAATTTGTAAGAGGTTTTGCCTGCAATAATGCTTACAAATAGCAATAGCGACCCAACTAACAGGATGTTCTCAATCGTTAAATTCATTCATTTGCTGATAATAGAAGCTTCCTAAAGTTACAGTTTCCGGTTGGTTAAGGGATTAAAATATCCTGCTGTTTTTTCACTGTATCAAAACTATTTATGCTATGCCTGCCAAAGTTTATTTGGAATTGATTTTCTATAACCTGAGTTCATATTAATGGAGAGCAAAAAAGTGTTATTCAAAATTTGAATCTGCTGTTTTCTTCAGTTTCTGCAAAAGGGGAGTATCCAAATTTTTTAAATGGTGATAATGAAAGAAATATTATGTCTTTTTCTACATATAAGGTTTTTAATTATCAAATGAGGTAATTCCTGTTGCGAGGTTTGCAACTTTACGAAGGTGGAAATGGTAGCACTAAGTTAGCCAGACTCGTTAGCACATAGAGAAAATTTGAATTAAAATTCAAAAGCAGAGTTTTAAGATGTATTTTGTTTGGCAGAATTTTAGTAAATGTTTAATGTAAAATATGGAGTGTGTATGGCGTATTAACCGTGATTGTGGCGCTTCCGTTTAATTGAAGGGAGTAGATTGTTACATTCGAATTAATAATGACAGTTCCCGAATTAATGATTACATCTGAATTGGCATCGGGTACAGATCCACAACTCCAGTTACCCGGATTTCCCCAGGAGTTATTAATAGCGCCAGTCCAATAGTAAATGAAACGAATTTCCTGGACGTTGCTATAATTACCATCTACCTGGCACCGGTATTTATATCTTGTCCATGAAGACGGAATATTAATGAGCTGAAGACTGGCATTGTTAACGCCACTGTAGTTAGCATTGTTACTAAGATTGATAAAGCCACTTCCATTATTGTATTGCCATTGATACAAAAGCCCGGTAATGTTACTATTCAGTGTATAGTTCCCTCCAGGGCAGAAAGCAACTATTCCCGGTTCAAGAATACCTGTGTAAAATTCATCGGCGCCTATATCTGTTTTACCATTCACAGGATCAGTACTTCTTCCTGTTGTTCCGTCGAAATCTGTGTTGATTCCACTTATTGGTAATCCTTTTTCATTTACCATCCAGCACAATACATTCGATGTATTTATGTTGAGATTACCCTGGTTTTTATCTATGAACAAAGTTGATGAAGGAACATTGAAAGATTTATTTAAATAACTGGAGTCATCTACTGATATACCTGTTTTCCAGTTCATAAAATTTACTGTTTCATCAGACGAGTACTGTGCAAATTTTGTTGTATCTGTCAGTACAAAAAAATTATGATTAAATTTAGTATTAGCTAAAGCAGTTTGAGGATATATAGTGTGGATGCGGTATGCAAAATGACCTATGGTACCCCCGGTACGCTTATTATAGAAGATATTGTTATAAAGTTTACGGTTGGTAACAACTCCACTACCCGAAATATAATGATAAGGACTGCTACTGCTGTTATTTGTTGCATATCCTCCAATGTAAACACTATTATACATTATCCTGGTTTCTGTACCGGAATTTGATGTGGATCCATTATTTTCTTCCTCAATACCTCTGAGTACTGTTGGGAGTGCCAGATTGTTGTTATTAATAGCAATCTGATTATTTATTACATCAACATTGCCATCGCCCCTGGAAAGTGTTATCCCGGTAATTGAAGGATATGCATCCCCCATGTTAATGGAACTGCCATTATTTACGATCCTGGAAATCCTGTTTTGTTGCAGGATTGTTTTCGTTATACCGTCGCCATCTTCATACAATATACCGGTTATATGTTGCTCATTACATGATATATCATAGATGCTGTTCTTTTTTACAATATGTCCACTCCCTCCAAAAATCCGGATGCCGATGGTGAGAGCCGACCCTGAAGGAGAATAGGCATTCTGAGTATTATGAATATTGTACAATTTATTTTCACTTATAATCGCCGGGGTTGAATATAAGGGTGATTGTTCTGGGTCGCTGATCGATATTCCATACATCACTACATCAGAATATATGTATGTTGAGCCAGTTCCATTGGTAATGCCAGTAATGATATTTTTCCTGATCTCTTTATGGCCCAGCGTGGATGAACAAATTCCGTAGATACCGTCCGCTACGACTTTAATTGTAGGACTGCCCGTAGCAGGATCTCCAATAACATTGTCTTTTATGATATAATTACCACTGCCTGTAGATATGCATGAAAAAGAAATTGGTCGATTATTGGAACCTGCTACATCATGGACAATATTTCTGATCGTATTTTTTGAAATTACAGTTGAGTCTGTAGTGTTAGAGCCCCCCGTTTGTATCATATATATATCTCTACTACCAGATCCATTTAAAATTAGGTTACCTCCCGCACAAAAAGGAGCCTGCCCTCCAATATAATTGTTACTGATGATATGGTTGGTTCCCAGTATGCTGATTGCGCTAAAATTGTACATACCATGTCCTGATTGTTCTGTCCGGTAAAAATGATTGCTGTCAATGATCCAGTTATCACAATTTTCAAAAATTTTGATAGCGTTGGAACTGAAATTTTTGAACTCGTTTTGTTTAATCAGAACATTACGATTGTTGCCAAAGCTGCTGATGTGCCTTACCGGCATATTCATCGAACTAATATTGCTGAAAATATTGTTCGTTATAAATATGTTTTGGTTACCCTGAGATAATAAAATGGCACTTTCCCCGGCCGTTTGCGGCCCGGCTGAATAAATGGTATGTTCGAATAGCAGATTCTTCAAAAATATGCTGTCGCATGAGTTCATCAATTTTATATTACTAATAGAATCTGTTTCGTACTGACTTGCCGATTCATTCCTGAAAAGCAGGTACCTGCCCGTACCATTATAGCTGCCATCTATCACTACATTTTTTACAGAATCCAGTATAACTGACGAAAAACCTGTCCAGCCAGCCAGTACTCTTAATGTGTGTATGGTATTATTTGATGGGCGAATAGATAATCGATGGCCATTCAAACCTGATCCTGTGAGTGCATAAGATCCATCTTCAATCGTATTTCCTTCTACAATCACGGTGAGATCACTTTGTAGTTTTTTTAGATTGATATCCTGAAACAAACCATTTTCTGCTGATAATGATCGGTAACGGCAATTACCACTGCCCACATAAATTGTATCCAACAGTTTAGGTTTGAGCCTGTATCCTAAGAGAACTGTAGGAGCAGTTATTTGAGTAGCAACGTCAAAATGTAAAGCACCCTGTTCAGGGAGGTATCCAATATGAGCAGGTACATTGATATCCTGCGCTACAAAATAAAATTGTATAGAATCACATCCATTCTTTCTAACATCAAGTGTATCGTGATTAATAATAAAATCCCAGGTGCCATCATTAATAGTTCCATTTATCAGTTGTCCTTTAAACGATTTCCACACAAAGCTTCCCTGCTTCTTCGCGAAAATCCTTGGTTTCAAAGAGTCACTTACATTCAGGCCAGAATTACTTGTCATAATTCTCCCAGTGAGGTGTATAGTATTGTTGTATAATGTATCATTAAAGGAGTTAAAATAAATTGCAACTGGAGCGGGATTAATATTAATGGAATATTCTTCAGTTTCTCCATAACTAAAGCTGGTACAGGCATTCGTAGCAGTTATTGTATGATTTGAGTATGAGCGGATCCGCATTCTTGTAATACCGGGCAGCGCATTAGACGATATGTATATTGGTTTAACAAAAGTTGATCCATATCCTACCAGTGTAAATTCATCGGCAGCAAAAATTCCGTCCTTATTAAAATCTATCCATACGCCTACCCCTGCAAAATCTCCGGGGATAGCATCTCCAAGTGTAACAGTTAAATTAACAGATGTACCAGCGTTGACGTTTGCGGGTGGGGCAGTGGAAGTAAAATCACTAAATCCGTAACAAATGCCACTACTGGCATTATCAATATTGCTGAACTGTACCCGGGTTATATTCGACGTTCCAATGCATGTACTATTTGGAGAACAATAGCATGTTGGAGTGGTTGTAATCCTTTTGATAACGGAACTGGCAGACTGGCCACTTGCAGCACAGGAAACTACGCAGCGATAATCTGTAGATTGGGTTTGAGAAGTACTTAGCGAATTGGAGGTTGCTCCCACAATTGGCGAAAAACTGTTGGTGCCTGCAACTGATGATTCCCATTGTAATTGATAACCGTAATAGGTTCCGTTTAGTTGAAGCGAAAAAGGATTTGTAGAACATACACCAGAAGTGCCCGAGATTTTTCCGGGTGTAGGTGGAGTAGAACACACAAATGCGGTAACATCAACTGTATAATCCTCTGTTTCCCCTGAATATTCCATCGGTTCACAAGCAGAGTTAATTGTATGATATGACTGGGCCCTGACTCTCATTCGGAGGGGGCCTTCAGTTGTGGATATTGGTATTGTTAAATGGCTATTGATCGTTCCGGTACCACTGGCAACATAGGATGATGACAGAAAAGAACCATCACGGTTAACATCAATAAAAACCGTTACGTATAAAGTGGTAATGCTACTTAAAGAAACAGTAAAGGGAAGCGTTACGCCTGCAGTTGCAGTACCTGCAGCTACTGAAGAAGTAAAATCTGAATACCCACTTGTTTCCGAACATGTAGAACTATTATTAATACCACCAAAAACTACTTTGCTGATATAATGACTTGTACAGGAGCTTGTGGCCGGAATACATTGTGCTTTTGTATAGCTGGTAATAAAACACAGCGTAATAATGGAAAGAAACGAATATTTCAAGTACATTTATAATTGTGTTGAAGTTAGGTTAGTAAATATAATTTAATATTATTGTCCGGCAAAAATCTGGATTAAATAGGCTATAACGGTTTCAGATAAAGAGTTACAGGCCAGAACTTAGTTGTTTCAAAATGGAGTTTTCACCTCACTGTTCCGTAATCTGTATAGCATTACAACTGTTTTCGTTTTTATGTGAATTCAGGGTTTGTATAGCATCAAATTGCGTATGGATTAATTTATTTCAAAATAATTTTCGGGTACATCATCAAGACCTGCCCCGGCTGCAATAATATATAATACAGCTTTTCAGGAGATGCAAATCCCAACGCGGTTTCATACTGCTCAAACACCTTGATGGTTCTCACCTGCATAAGTTCAAAAAAAAGTACTGGATGTAAGCTCAATGCCTTCCGGTTTCAGTATTTGTTTTGGTAACAATTTGGTAACGGTACCATTACATTGGGTTAATATCCGGGTGCTTCTTTTGCGTAAAATTTATTGCATGAGGTTTTTGATAATTGCACTTATATGTTTAAGCCCGTTATTGTCATTCGCTCAATATGGAAAGATTGAGGGAAAAATTTCGGATGCTAAAACCGGTATCCCGGTTTCGGGGGCAACAGTTTTGCTGGATGGCGATAAAACAGGGATGGCCTCAAATACCAATGGATATTTTCTAATTGCCGCTGCTGCATCCAAAAATCATGTTCTCCTCATTTCCTCAGTTAATTATGTAACAAAGCAAATTGACGAAATTGAAGTAACAGCCAATGGTGTTACACATATTGATATTTTTTTGGAACCTGTTTCAAAATTAGAAGCTGAAGTAGTGGTTAAAACGGAAAGCAACAGGCGGCTGGAAAGCAATGCTGCATTAATAACTTACCAGAAAACAGCTCCGGTTATTGCACAGGTGATTAGCGCGGAAGCCATACGGAGAAGCCCCGATAAAAACACCGGGGAAATATTAAAAAGGGCGCCGGGCACCTCGGTACAGGATGGCAAATACCTTGTTGTAAGGGGTCTGGCCGACCGGTATAACCAGGCAATGCTTAATGGGATATTATTAAGCAGTACAGAGCCTGACAGAAAAACTTTCTCCTTTGATTTATTCCCTGCAAATCTGATCGACAATATTATTGTAAATAAAACTTTTATTCCTGAGTTGCCCGGCGAATGGGCCGGGGGATTGGTACAGGTAAATACTAAAGATATTCCCGCAAAGGGATATTTAAATATCCAGTTAGGTACCGGGTTTAATACGCAAACAATCGGCAAGGAATTTTATTCTTACAAAGGCGGTAAATACGACTGGTTAGGGCTTGATGATAAAACGAGAAAATTACCTACTGAAAATTTCCCGGTAAAATCAACTTTCCAGGTGCTCTCTCAGAGTGAAAAAAATGCTTATGCAACTAAATTTACCAATACATGGAATGCAACATCCGGAAATGCGGCATTGAATGCATCTGCACAAATAAGTGCGGGCTTTAATACCAAAATATTGGGAAAGACTGCCGGTGGGCAGTTGTTGGTAAGTTACCAAAAAAGTAACCGGAATTTAGATTTCCGGAATAAGTTCTTTAGCATCAATGGAGATAAAGCAGATGTGAATTTTGATTTTCAAAATAATAAATATTCACAGGAAGTATTGCTGGGCGCATTGGCCAATTTCACCATTCAGTTAAATAGTTTAAATAAGGTTAGTATTAAAAACCTGTTTAATATTAATGCCGTTGATTATGCTACAATACGTACCGGTAAAGACTTTGAAAGCGACCCGATATTGGGTGAAAACGTTAAAGCAAAAGAGCTTGCTTTCAAATCTAATATTTATAATAACACACAAATAAACGGTGAACACAATATTGCAAAGTGGGGTATAAAAATTAAATGGTATGGCGGCTTTGGAATTTTGGATCAGTACATCCCCGATCAGCGCCGTATTCAGTATAATCAGTCATTAACCCAGCCCGGGCAACCCTATCTGGCTTTAATCAGTAATACCCTGTCGCAAAAAACAGGAAGCAGGTTTTATAGTAATCTGAATGATTACATTTATACAGCCGGCGGAGATGTTGCAAAAACCTTCAGGTGGTTAGATGAAAATCAGACAATTAAAGGCGGATATTTGATTCAGGTTAAAGACCGGCTGTTTGATGCCAGGCCGTTTGGATATTATTTGCCCAATGATAATGCAGTGTTAAGGGCACTGGATGAAGATCATATTTTTAGTGCATCAAATATAGGGGATGATCCGTCACAATTTTCATTTGATGAAATTTCTGGTAACCGTTTCCGATACCTTGCAAATTCTATTTTAAATGCCGGGTTTCTTCAATTGGATAACCAGTTGTGGGACAAGGTCAGGTTGGTTTGGGGTGTCAGGTTAGAGCATTTTGATCAGGTGGTGGGTAGCATGAAAAAGAGCGACCCACGTTTTGTGTACAGTAAGGTGCTGGATGTTTTGCCGGGTATAAACTTCACGTATAAACTGGATAATAAATCCAATATCAGGGTGGCAGCATCTCAAACAGTTATACGCCCTGAATTCAGGGAGTTGTCTTCATTCGCATTCTTCGATTTTGAATTGGGCGCCACCGTTTTGGGGAATCCGGGATTAAAGCGTACCCGGGTTTCAAATATTGATGTACGTTATGAGCTTTATCCCGGTGCGGGGGAATTGATCACCCTTGGTGTTTTCTATAAATATTTTAATAAGCCGATTGAATTATACTTTAATCAGAGTGGGGTGGGTACCAGCAGCACCTTCAATTATTTGAATGCAGATAAGGCTTCAGGTTATGGGATTGAGCTTGAATTGCGGAAAAAACTGGATTTTATCCGATTGTTGAAGAACGTAACCATATATAGTAATATAAGTTACATAAAAAATGAAGTAAAAGACAATAAAGCAAACATTAGCCGCCCAATGCAGGGACAAAGCCCTTATGTGATTAATGTGGGATTGCAGTATGATGTTGAAAAGGCCGGTTTGAGTTCAACCTTAATGTTTAACCAGATTGGCAGAAGAATTTTATATGTGGGCAACGAACAGATTCCTGCTATATGGGAAAACCCGAGGCCGGTGCTTGATTTTCAGATTGCGAAGAAAATGTTGAAGGGAAGAGGGGAAATAAAAATGAACATATCGGATATCCTTAACAAACCCGCTTATTTCTACCATGACCTTGATGGCAGCAAAAATTTCAGTACTTCAAGCGATGCCATCGCCATAAAAAGAAATTCTGGAACAACAATCAGCTTATCGGTAAGCTATTCTATAAAATAATAATTCGCAGATATACATTCAAACTTTTTAAATAAACAAAATGAAGCAATTTTTAATCTTATTATCTGCCGCTGCGCTTTTTGCAACCGGTTGCCGTAAAATTGAAGTGGATGGCGGAAGCACTACTGTGATTAATCCGCCATCGGGAGCCGGGCAAACGATTGTTCTGGAAGGAAAAATATCCTCCGATACGGTGTTAAGAGCCACCAACACTTATATTTTAAAAGGGTTGGTATATATGGTTAACAATGCCAGCATGACTATTGAAGCAGGTACGGTAATTAAAGGAGATATCATTACGGTTGGAGGTTTAGTAATAACCAGGGGTGCTAAAATAATGGCTCGCGGATCGGTAGATAAACCCATTGTATTCACTTCAAATTCTTCATCTACACCTCGCAGTGGTGATTGGGCCGGAATAGTGCTATTGGGTAAAGCACCCGCCAACAGCAGCTTTAATGGCATGGCCGGCGTAGGAGAGATCGAAGGAGGAATCAATGATGCTGATGGAAATGGACTTTATGGTGGCACTAATGCGGCCGATAACAGTGGCGTTTTAAGTTATGTTCGCATTGAATATGCAGGTTACGCATTTTTACCCGACAAGGAAATAAATAGCTTAACTATGGGAGGTGTTGGTAATGGAACAACCATCGATCATATTCAGGTGAGCTATGCAAAAGATGATGCCTATGAATGGTTTGGCGGCACGGTAAATTGCAGTTATCTTATTGCTTACAAAACACAGGATGATGATTTTGATACCGACAATGGTTTTAGCGGGAAAGTTCAGTTTGGCCTGGTTGTTCGGGATTCATTGATTGCTGATATTTCAAAATCGGAAGCATTTGAAAGTGATAACGATGCAAACGGTTCCACTACGGCTCCCATTACTCATGCCATATTCAGCAATATCACGGCTATCGGTCCAATGGCAACCTTAAATAATACCGGTAGCAGTTTATTTTTAGCCGCGGCACAAATCAGGAGAAATTCAAAAACTTCTATTTATAATTCGGTTTTTTTAGGATGGCCCGTTGGAATTTTAATTGATGCCAGTAAAGGAACGCCTACCGATCTTCATATTAATGACAGTACATTAAGGATTCGCAATTGTATCATTGCAGGATGCCCTGTTCCGGTAAGTTATGCTGCAAGTACAACGTCGCCCACCGGTGCAACTCTAAGTTCTATTCAGGACTGGTTTATTAACCCATACTTCGGGAACAGCATTTTACCAACTGTTGACGAAGCAAAATTTATAAATCCGTTTAATTATTCATCTCCCGATTTTGGGCCTTTCGGAACATCGCCTGCTGTAAGCGGTGCCAGTTTTTCGGATCCCGGGCTGGAAGGACTTTCGGTAGTTACGTTTAGAGGCGCCATTGCTCCTGCCGGTCCGGATGCGGTATGGCATAAGGGATGGACAAAATTTTGATATAACGCAGGGTATTTAGTTTTATATAGCAGTATGTTCTAATTTTCGTTCCCACCTGGTAGTCTTACCGGGTGGTTTTTTTATTAAAAATTGTGCTTTTCTAATTCTGCAAGTTCAGTTTTGCTGATTTAGGGTTGTTGTATCTGGAATGGAAAAATTGTTCTTCTTCTTTTCATGCATTTAATTCTTTAAAACGCTGCATTAAGATGTCCTCAAACTTAAATAGCCCATTGCTTTTATTTTTCAAATTATCTGCAACAAATAAAACGCCACTGCCAAATGCTTCCCGGGATATGGATTCATGAATGAGCCTTACCGTTTGATTTGGAAATCCAAATACAATTTCATGTTTGCCTACAATTCCACCTACTCTTATCGAGTTAATTTCTGATTCACTTAGATCCAGCGCTTTGGCTATTTTAATGGCGGTACCGGAAACGCCGTCTTTATTTTTGAAATGCTCTTCAACAATTTCAATATCCACCCAGGGAGCGATCTTTTTCAAAAATTTTGCTGCAAATAAAAGGTAATTTACACCCAGCGTTATATTGGGGCTCCAGAATACTACGGTATGTTCAGCCAGTTCTCTTAATAATGCCTTTTCCTTTTTTTCGTAATGTGAAATGGCGGAAATTATTTTAATTTTTCTTTCAGCGGCATGTCTTCCATACAGGTGTATTGCTGTTTTGGATGAAAAATCAATGATTGCATCAACGGGGTGATTGTCTAAAAAATCGGTTATTTCAATTTTTGATGTGCTGTAAATTAACCCGGGGTTACCTGATGATATTCCGAGAAATTCCGGAACACTTCTGTGTTCTAACTGGGTGCTTTTTCTCAATACCCATTCTAAGGAATATTCTTCATGTTGAAGGATAACAGAAGCTACAGCCTTTCCTGTTTTTCCAAATCCAATTAATCCGATTTTCATTTTTCACTTTTTTCATTATTCGAAAATTTTATTAGGACAGCAGGCGGGGTGTCGGGATTCTAAAAATGACGGGGTTGGTATCTGTATCAGCCAGGCTCTTGCGGTGAAGATAAAAAAAATTTTTAAAACCATTCGCATTGAATGAACTCCATTCGAAAATGAAATAAAGTGGAGTGGCATTAACCGGCTGAACTAAAAGTTATATTGTGATGGGCCGCTGTTCTTATTGAGCAAATGAAAATGATGCGGTTAGTTTTTGAATTACGTATCGGGGATGTTGGGTTCAACTAATTTGGCCAGTTTTTCAAGCGATTCCTGCCATCCTAAATAACACATTTCTACCGGTATCATTGCAGGAATATTTTCCTGCATGATTTTGAGTTCCGTTCCGGCAATTACTTTTTTTATCCATACAGAGGTTGTCATTTCTCCCGGAAGGTTGGGATCATCGAACACATCGGTGTATTTTAGAAATTCATTAGGAATAAGTTCGAGATATTTTCCGCCAAAAGAATGTCCGTTTTTGGTGGAGAAATTATGAAAGGTCATTTTAAAAGTACCATTAACTACTACGTTTTGTTCGTGAACGGTGCAGAGGAATCCGTATGGCGGTAACCACGATGCGATTGCATTTGATTCGGTAAATGCCCGATAAACTTTTTCGGGAGAAGTTTTGATAACCCTGTGTAGTGATACGCTGTTGGTCATGAGAAATCAGTTTTAAGGATTGTATTTTAGTTCATGTTAGTGTCAAATTAAGATGTTCCGGAACTTTTTGCTTTGCGTTACAAATTCCTCGCAATTTTTACTTTAACAAGGTAAGGTTTCTAAAACATATTCCTGATTTGGTTTTCATTATGATGAGTGCAAAAATAATGATTAATGAAATTAATGTTCCTACAGGGAGGTACCAGAGGGTAAGCAGTGCTGTTGTTAAACCTAAAACGAACTTCAAAGGCTAATTAATGAAACGTAAATTTTTATTTACTGCAAAAAGCTGCCTGTAATGTTTAATTTTTAGCTATAGATGCTTTGAAGAACTCATACAGCCCGTATCTACGCCCGATTGCAGCGGAAAGCCCGCATCCCGCTTTGGCGGGGAGGACTTGTAGCGAAAAGCGGGACGAATGATTACAGGAACTTAAAAGCTCAACGTACAAATTACCGGGAATAAGTGCGTTTATGCCAGCCAGTTAGTTTCAGGGATTGTTTTTTAACTTACTTTCATTATACGGTGCAGGCACGGGTGCTTTCCCTTCGGGAGTTACCTGGTTGAAAATTTTATTTATATATACCCATTTCCCGTTTCGCCATTTTAGGGCTTCGTAATCACCATCCGGGATTAAGGTCCATTTTTTTTGAGGCTGGTTTGATTCTGATACTAAGTGTTCCATTACGATCATGTCCATTTCTGGGTCGTAATTCAAACGCGGGCTTGCATCTTTTTTAAATTCTATTATATAACGGGCAGGGTTATCCGGAACTGCATTATTGTTGGGTATGCTGAAAAAGTTGCCGCCGAATGTTGGTTTCCCATCTTCAAAATACAATACTTCCACTACTTTTTTGGTACTTCGGATATTGTTCTCATCGTACCCAAGCAGGGTGTAATAGGTTGTGCCTTTATACTTTTTTTCAATCATTTTGTAATATACAGCACCCATCCATCCGAAGTTGTTGGCAATGGTATCTGCCGGGTTGTTGGTTACATCCGATTTGTCGATCAAAGGAAATAAAACCAACGAACCATCTTTTGTATTGATTTGGATGGCACCGTGCTGGCGTACCAGGTTTTCATTTACCGGTAATTGCCAGGTGAATATCCTGAAGCTGCTATCGGAAGGATAAATTTTTGAGATGGTTTGCAGGGAATCGAAGGCGAAATGGAAAGAGTTTTTAACGGTTAGTGCCCGCACAAAAATCCGGGTGAACTGGCTGTCGGCCATAAAACGATTCTCCGGCGTGATGCCTTGTAAGATTTGCCAGGATAGTGGCTTAAGGGAGTCTTCCTTTTGTTTTAGCAGACTGATGGATTCGGAATTCAGGGTTTGTGCATGTGCCTGAATGGATGTGCAGAAACCTAGTGCCAATGCCAGAAAATATTTCATAAAATAAAATTAGCGCTTTGATGCGGGTAAAATTCTGCGCCTCAAAATCTTACCTGCTTTTTAACGAATGTTTGATGAGGCAGAGATTTTTTTTGCAAATGCCAAAAGTGATTCAAAATGATCATCTATGCGCTGGTCGTTGAGATCAACTTCCGGCCTTGTGGTGGTTAAAAAAACAGTGTGCATGCCGAGGTTTCGGCCAAAACCCATATCGCTGAGGGTATTGCCAACCATCACTGATTTAGCGGGGATTATTTCAGGAAATTGCCTGAAAGCCTGCAAACCCATACCGGGGTTGGGTTTCCGGTTGGGGTGATCGTCGGCTAAATCGGGTGCAAAATAAATAGCGTCTATCCGCCCGCCGTTTTCTTCAATCTCTCTGGTCATGTTGGCATGGATTTCAACGAGGTTTTCCATTTTGGTAATTCCCTTTCCGATTCCCCGCTGGTTGGTTACCACAATGATGCGTGCAAAGGTTTTTGAAAAAATTTTCATTGCTTCAGGCACTCCGTCGTAAAACCTGAATTCCTGCCAGTTGTGGATATAATCCTGGTGCTTTTCGTGGTTTATTACGCCATCGCGATCGAGAAACAGCGCCCAGGTACGATCTATGGTATGGTAAGGGATGTTCATTTTGAAGAGAGGTCTTTTTCGGCTTTTTTATAATCATCCGGAATGCCAATATCGATAAAGTATTCATCCTGCACAAGTCCCAACAATGGTTCTGTGTGAATGTGTGCTTCCAAAAAATCTTTTTCAAAAGAGAATATGGCAGGTAAATTCATTTTTCTTAGTGCTGAAACATTAAGCGCATATACGCCACCGTTAATTAGTCCTTCATCAACTTCTTTTTTTTCTTCAAAGGCGATGATGCGTCCGCCCTCATCCAATTTTACCACTCCATACCTGTTGAAGTGCTGCATGGGTTTTAGGGATAGGGTACAGGAGGCGTTGTGTTGAATGTGAAAATTCATCAGTTGTTGAAGGTTTACCCTGAAAAGTGTATCGCCGTTAAGGATGATGTTGTGTATTTGGGTAGAGCAGCCGATGGCTTTATTAATGGCGCCGCCGGTGCCCAGTGGTTCATTTTCTATGCTGGTAATATATTGGATTGAAGGAAAATTTTGCTGTAGATGTGCGGTAATGATTTCGTGTTTGTAACCGAGTGAGAAAATAAACCTGGTAACCCCTTTAGCTTTTGCTTCTTCAATAACATGATCTATAAATGGCTTTCCTGCTACCGGCGCCATGCATTTGGGAAGATCGGGTACGCTTCCCCGTAACCTTGTGCCCAGCCCGCCTGCAAGTACAATGGCTTCCATCAGGCTTTTCCAAAATAAAGTTCTTCTACCAACTGGCAGAGAATATGTCCTACAAGGATATGGCTTTCCTGGATGCGCGGTGTATCGGTTGATGGTACATTGATGAGGTAATCGCTAACGGCTTTCATTTTACCGCCGGTGGCTCCGGTAAAGCCAATGGTTATCATTCCTTTTTCTTTAGCGGTTTCCATGGCTTTTAGAATATTGGGGCTGTTGCCGGATGTACTCAGCCCAACCAGCACATCGCCTTTATGGCCAATGCCCTTTACCATGCGGGAGTAAATCACTTCGTAGCTGTAATCGTTGGCCACTGCGGTAATATAAGAAGTGTTTACATGAAGTGCTTCAGCAGGGAGTGCATCTCTGTCGGTATAAAATCTTCCGCTAAATTCTGCTGCAAGATGCTGTGCATCGGCTGCGCTGCCGCCATTGCCGCAAAACAGCACTTTATTACCATTTTTAAATGCCTGCAGGATGGCCTGAACGGCATGTGCAATGGTATCTCTCAGTTTTTTATCTTCCAGCAATTTCAGCTTCACATCTATGGAAGCCTGAATAAGCCCCAGGATCTGGTTTTCCATATTCGTTTTTTGCAAAGATAAGCGTCAGGCCGTCCAGGAAGTAAGTCCGTATTTGGAAAAGTTATAATTCTTTACTTCACCGCCAAATTTGAGCAGTTCTTTTTTTACGTTGTAATTGTTGTTTCCGGGGCAATAAAATATCATAAAGCCGCCGCCGCCTGCACCACTGATTTTTCCACCAGAGGCGCCGGCCCGTTTTGCGGTTTCGTAAATTTCTTCTACCCGGCTGTTGCTGATGTTGGCTGCCATTTTTCTTTTTTGCTGAAACCCAAAGTCGAGAATTTCACCAAACTCATTCAGTTTTCCTTTCAGCAGGGCTTCTTTCATCATCCTTGCCTGTTCTTTAAGCTGGTGCATGGCTTCAATGCTTTCTTCATTTCGGGCGCTCACATTTTTCACCTGTTCTTTAATGATGCTGGCGCTTTCGCGCGATGTGGAGGTGAAATAAAGCACCAGGTTATTTTCCAGTTCGTGAAGGTATTGCTGCCTAATCCGGAGTGGGTTCACAATAACTTTATCATCCTTATAAAATTCCATAAAATTTATTCCGCCAAAAGTTGCGGCGTATTGATCCTGCCGGCCTCCGGCCAGTCCAAGGTCGTTTCTTTCAATATCATAAGCGAGGTGGGCAATGTCATAATCGCCAAGGGGTAGTTTCAGCATTTCCACAAAGGCGCCGAGAATGGCCACAACAAGGGTGGAGGAGGTGCCCAACCCCGAACCTGCCGGTGCATCTACAAAAGTGGACAGCCTGAAACCATTGCTTTTAAAAGAAAAATCTTTAGCAACCCGGTTATATACTCCTTTTAGAAGATCGAGCTTACCATTAATGGGAAGGATGTTGGAAAGGTTGAGTTCTTCTTTTTCATCTCTGTCGAATGCCTGTACAATTGCTTTACCATCGTTAGTGGGTTCAATGGTTGCGTAGGCGGCAAGCGAAATGGATGCATTTAAGATGGCTCCGCCGTACAGGTCGGTATAAGGGCTTACATCGGTGCCGCCACCGGCGAGGCCTATACGAAGAGGCGCTTTGCTCCTGTAAGTTGTCATAGTAAAATTTTCAGGCGGAAAATTACGCAATTTTAAGATCGTTGCTAAAAAGAGAGAATGGCGTCAACAAGGGATGACCAGCTATATTTCTTTTTTTCTATGCGCAGGTGGGGTAGAAAGTGCGCTTCTCCCAGGGAGAAATAGCGGGTAATTTTTTGTGCGAGGTCTTCGGGGGTGGGTTCGGCAACCAGTCCAACTTTTTCATCGGGTACCAGTTGGGGAAGCCCGCCCACATTGGTTACCAGCATCGGGATTTCAAAATGATAGGCGAGCGGGGTTACACCGCTTTGTGTGGCATTTCGATAAGGTTGTACCACGAGGTCGGCTGCGCTCAGGAAAAATTTCACTTCATTGTTGGGGATGAAACCGGTTTTCATAATCAGCCTGTCGGTAATGCCTAAACGCTGAATCAGTTCTTCATAGGGTTTTGCATCTTCATAATATTCTCCGGCCACCAGTAGTTTCAGGTTTTCTAATTGGGGATTTCCCTTTAGGATTTTGAGTGCGTGAAACAGTACATCAAGACCTTTGTATTTCCTGATGAATCCAAAGAAGAGCATGATCCGTAGGTTTGGATCGATCCCCAGTTTGTGTCGTGCATCCGGCTTAGGTATTTTTTCGCCGAAATTGTCGTAAAGCGGATGGGTTACCCGTTTGGCGGGTTTTTCGGTATTGAATGTACGGAGGTCGGCCATTACTTTTTCGCTCATCGTAATAAACGCATCCACCGGAGGAATCAGGTATTGGGTAAAGGCGCGGTCGCCGGGTCTTTTTTCGTGTGGCGTAATGTTATCGGCTATGCACACCACTTTTGTTTTTCCGTTCTTTTTTACCCTTCTTAAAATGGTGCCGAGGCAGGGCGCCATAAAGGGCAACCAGTATCTTACCACAATCAAATCGGGTGCAAGTTTTTTTAACCTGTTGCCTGTTTTCAACCAGTTTAACGGATTGATGGAATTGATAACGGGGTAGATGTTTATATCTGTTGGTGCAGGTTCATCGCTGTATTGGGTGGTTCCGGGGAAGAGGAGGGGTGGGTATTGCAGTGAAAAACTGTAAATAGATGCCTGATGTCCGGCTTCTGTAAATGCCCTTGCAAGTCGTTCATCAAAAGTTGCCAGCCCGCCGCGCAGCGGATGCGCCGGGCCAATGATGACAATGTTTTTTTTGCCCGGGTTTGCTGAATCAGATTCCGAGCTTCTCATCTATCTGGTAATTATTTCGTTCGGAAGAATTGCGTGCAATGAGTTCGCCAAGGAATCCTGCAAGGAATAGTTGTGTACCCATAATCATGGCCAGGATGGCAAAGAAAAACAGGGGGCGTTGGGTAAGGCCGGTTACATCAAAAAAGAATTTAGAAACAGTAAGGTATAAAAAGATGATAAAGCCCAACATGAAGAACAGGGTACCCCAAAGGCCAAAGAAGTGCATGGGGCGTTTCCCAAATTTTCCCATGAAGAAAATGGTAAGCAGGTCGAGAAACCCGTTTATAAACCTGTTCCAGCCAAATTTGGTAACTCCGTATTTCCGGGGGCGGTGCTCTACCACCTTTTCGGTGATTCTTCTGAACCCGGCCCATTTTGCCAGAACCGGTACATAACGGTGCATTTCACCATATACTTCAATGCTCTTTGCCACCTGGTTGGAGTAGGCTTTAAGTCCGCAGTTGAAATCGTGAAGATAGATTCCGCTCATTTTTCTGGCGGCAGAATTAAATAATTTGCTGGGGAGATTTTTGGTGAGTTTGTTATCGTAACGTTTCTTTTTCCATCCGCTTACGATATCGTACCGGTCGTTTACTACCATTGAGCGGAGTTCGGGAATTTCATCCGGACTATCCTGCAGATCGGCATCCATGGTGATGATGACATCGCCGGAAGCGGCTTTAAATCCTTCGTTAAGTGCTGCGCTTTTTCCATAATTCCTGCGGAACCGGATTCCTTTTACGTTGCTGTTGGATTTGCTGAGTTGCCCGATGATTTTCCATGAGCTGTCGGTACTGCCATCATCAATAAAAATAACTTCGTAGGAATAATGATTTTCCTGCATCACCCGATCAATCCACTCCAGCAATTCCTGCAGCGATTCTTCTTCATTAAGTAAGGGTATTACAACCGAAATATCCATTCCCCGAAATTAAGCATCAAAAATCAGATTATTGAGAAACCGCCTGGCGCCGTGAAAAAAATAAGGATACCAAAATGCTGATCAGGGTACCGATAAGCAGGTAACCGAAAATGGTTACCGAAAGAATCATTGGAAGAAAAAAGTTTTTAGCCTGTTCAACAGCTTTGGAAATTTCGGCAGGAGTGAGGTTGCCTCTTTTTTGCAGATCGGCCTGATAGTTTACGGCCATTTCTGCTTTTATTTGCGGGGTGAGCTTTACAAATATGAAAGTGAAAATCACCATTAATAAGGTAACCACAATAAAGAATTTAAAACCCTGCCCGAAGTAGTTTTTAAATTTCAGTTTATCTGCTGTTTCCGGTTTATAATCTTTAATGGTCCAGATGATTCCGAGGAGATAGACCAGGTAGGTTATATACTGTAGGTTATTTTCGAAACTACCTCTTAACCTGAAGATGATGATGGAAATGATGATCATTAGGCTTCCGGTAATAAGGCCTTTTTTTGCAGGGGTTAATGAATTCATATTGATTGTTGAACAAATTTTCCATTATTGATGATGCCCAATACTTTTCCTTTTAATTTCCGGCCAATGAAACCGTTGTTTTTTGATGCCGACCTGATGTGCTTTTCTTCGGCTATCCAGGTGGCATTAGGATCGAAAAGGGTAAGGCAGGCCTTTTCCCCTTCGGTAATTTCAGGTTGAGGAAGATTAAAAATGGATCGGGGGTTGCAGGTGAGCATAGCGATCACCTGGCTTAACGGTGCGCCAAGCTGGTTATAAATGCCAAAAGCGGTTTCTAAGCCTTCCATGCCGTATTTGGCGTATTCAAATTCGCAGATTTTTTCATCCTGGTTCCGCGGCATGTGGTGAGATGCGAAGCAGTCCACCATACCATCTGCAACGGCTTTGCGGATGGCATCGCGGTTTGCGGCATCGCGGATTGGCGGATCAACCTTAAACCGGGTATCGTATTGTTGTAAAACTTCCTCATCGAACCAGCAGTGATAGGGGGTAACGGAGCAGGTTACCCGAAGTTTGGCCTGTTTAGCTTCAGTGATCTGTAAAAGGCTGTTTTGGGTTGAAATTCCGGTAACATGCAATTTGGATGCTGTATAATTCAGCAGCCTTAAATCGCGGTGAAGAGCGAGTTCTTCCGAAAGTGAAGGCTTTCCCGGCATACCCAGCTTAGTGCTTATCAGTCCTTCGTTAATGAGTCCGTACTTAGATAAATTGTTTTCGATGGGAACCTGAACAATATTTACATCCAGCGGAAGCACATATTGAAGCGCTTTTAATAGCAATCCTGTATTTTGTACGGGGGTGATGCCATCTGTAAAAGCGATTGCGCCTTCTGCCGCCATATCGTACATTTCGGAAAGTTCGGTGCCCTGTAAATTTTTGCTGATGGCGCCAAGCGGGTGCAGGTTTACCGGGCTGTTGGCCGATCGGTTTCTTAAATAATCAACCTGGCTTCGGGTAGAAGTAGCAGGGGAGTTATTAGGGATCAGAAAAACATCTGTGAATCCACCCGCTGCTGCTGCATGAATTCCGGTTTGGATGGTTTCGCGGTGTTCGTTTCCTGGTTCTCCGAAATCGGCAAATACATCAACCCAGCCCGTGCTTACATGTAGGTTTGGGTGATCAATTACCTGGTGGCCATCAGCATGAATCAGATTGCTGATGCCGTCAATTATCCCATCAGTAATTGAAATGTCTTTTTGGCTGCCGTGAAATGAAGAAAGAGGAGCGATGATGCGGGCCTTTTTCAGAAGAACCTTCATGAGCGTGGAATTAGGCAAATATCGGGAAAAAGATGTAAAATATTGATTTTACAGTATGCAAACCATTAGAAATGCCCGGTTCTTTTCCCTGTAATGAAATACCGTGCTAATCGAAAGGATAATGATATAAATTGAAGCTGATAAATAAACAACTTGTTATTCAATAAATGTAAAGTATGGAAAAATTTAAATTAAAGGTGATCATTACCAGTACCCGCCATGAAAGAAAGGGTGAATCGGTAGCCAACTGGTTTTTTGAAAAAGTGCAAAAACATCCGGCGTATCATAGCGAGTTGCTGGATCTGAAGAAAATAAACCTTCCCATGCTGGATGAACCCAATCACCCCAGGCTAAAAAAATATCAATATGACCACACTAAAAAATGGAGCGAGAAAATTTCGGAAGCGGATGCATTTGTTTTTGTGATGCCTGAATATAATTATAGTATTCCCCCGGCTATGGTTAATGCCATTGATTATTTATTTGAAGAATGGAATTATAAACCTGTGGGTTTGGTTAGTTATGGTGGTATAAGCGGCGGGCTTCGTGCTGCTCAAATGGCAAAGCTGATTCTTACTACGGTGAAGACGGTACCGCTTACGGAAGGAGTTTCAATTCCGTTTTTTAATAAGAGGATAAATGCAGAAGACGTGTTTGAATCTGACAGTTCAATAGATCATTCTTTTGAAACGATGATGACAGAGCTGGTTAAATGGACAAGGGGATTGAAGAACATGCGGGAAATGGATAAGCAATGAATAGGAAGGAGTTACCTCCGGCTGATGACAAATAAAAAACTTCCGGGAAAACCTGCATTATGCCTGTAATCGCGGAAGTTCGCAAAATTGACCAATTGTTCGGATTGGCTTTTCAGGAAATTGGTTCGGGGTTGGTATGACCCCTGATAATTTGTTCCTGGTTTCGGGTTTTTAGCTTTTCACCTGGCTATCATAGCCGGCTTTCAGGATAATTGGACGTTTTGGTTTTCATAGTTCTGATCGGATACGTTTTTGAATAGGATACTTTGGAATTTAAAGCGTATATCGATGCAGTTTGTTCTAGTTAGAAGTTGACTGATATTGGATTTTTGGCTTTTCTCAGAGTATGGATATTGGTTAGCGGTACTCTTCGATTTTTCAGGATTCTTGGATTATGATTGATATTTCCTATCAATCAACTTCTGATACAAAGATGCTGCGAATATGAGTGGTATTCAAGAGCGTTTTTGCCTTATTATCGGGTTGATATAATTACACAAAGGAATCGTAGATCAACTAATAATGCAGGGGATTTTACTTAAATGCCCGATAGTATTTTTACTAAATTTCTTTCTGAAAATTGCAGTTAAGGATCGCGAGAGATAACGGAAATAATTATCTCTGTTGAATTTTGATCGTCTCGTACTTTTCCGATGCCAATTAATGACTCAGGCTTTGAATAATGTCGTATTTGGTTATGATATGATATGACCCCGATTCGTCGCGGCTCAAAACGGCGCCATTTTCTTTGCTGATGAGGCTGCTTAAACGTTCAACAGGCGTATCAAAAGCCACTTCAGGATAAGGTTTTCCCATCACATCACTTACTTTTTTGTCTTTAAGTTCGGGATCCTGCAGAATGAGTTGGAACAGTCCGTTTTCTGAAATTGAACCTGCATTTTGTTCTCCGTCAAAAACGGGGATGTTTTCAATATCGTAGCTTTTCATCATTTCGATGGCTTCTGCAATCGTTTGGCCCGGAGTTAGTGTTAAGGTACGCTGGTTGCCACGGGCATTTATCAGGTCTTTAAATGTTTTTACATCCAGAAACCCTCTTTCAATCATCCATTGGTCGTTATAAACTTTGCCTACATACCTGCTGCCGTGATCGTGAAAAATGCAAACCACCACATCATCTTTTTTGAGTGATGATTTTAATTGCATTAACCCCTGCAGGCAACTACCGGCGCTATAACCGCAGAAAATACCTTCTTCTTTTGCAATTCTGCGAGCCATTACGGCGCCGTCTTTATCGGTAACTTTTGTAAACTCATCAATCCATTTCATATCGTAATTGGCAGGTACAAAATCTTCACCAAAACCTTCACTTATATATGGGTAAACTTCTTTCTGATCCAATTCGCCGGTATCAAAGAATTTTTTTAGCAGCGAACCATAACTGTCGATGGCCCAAACTTTAATATTGGGATTTTTTTCTTTAAGGTATTTTCCCGTTCCAATAATTGTACCACCTGTTCCGGTAGCCACAACTAAATGTGTAACCTTACCTTCTGTCTGTTCCCAGATTTCGGGGCCGGTTTGTTCGTAATGAGCCTGCCGGTTAGCTAAGTTATCATATTGATTAACATACCAGGAATTGGGAACCTCTGTTGCTAATCTTTTTGATACGGAATAATAAGAGCGCGGATCTTCAGGTTCAACGTTTGTTGGGCAAACAATAACTTCTGCACCTACTGCTTTCAGGATATCTACTTTTTCTTTCGATTGTTTATCGGTGGTGGTAAAAATACATTTATAACCCTTTATGCAGGCTGCAAGGGCAAGTCCCATACCTGTATTACCACTGGTACCTTCAATGATGGTTCCACCTGGTTTAATTTTCCCTTCTTTTTCTGCAACTTCCAGCATTTTTAACGCCATTCGGTCTTTAATAGAATTGCCCGGGTTAAAATATTCTACTTTGGCAAGTACGGTGCAGGGCAACCCTGTGGTGATTTTATTCAGTTTTATTAATGGGGTATTGCCAATTGTTTCCAGGATGTTATTAAGCCACATATCGTTAAAATTTTGCGCAAAGGTAAAGATTCCCGGTTACCGGGGTTAATTGCGTTTTATTTGACTCATTTTTGGGTACATTTATTTATTCCTGGATGAGAATTTTGTATTGTTTGTGGCGGATGTGGTATTAATGCAGGAGAACAGTAAAGCATAATCTTTTTACCAGTGAAGCATTGTGGGGTTAATTTAAAATCATGATCCTGAAAATATATATTGTATTCAAATTTTTGATCCGGGAGAATGAAGTAGTATTTATGTGTAGGAAAGATAGTGTTGTTAATATATTTCTATGAGTATGGGGAACAAGTAATTTAAGGTGAGATTACTGATGATTTTTGTATGATTACTTATATTTATTAGGATAATTTCATCACAAAATCTGAAAAAATGAAAGCATTTCTTTTGACGATTTATTTGACCACATAACTATTATCAGCCTGCTTGGCTCAATAGAGGATAGTTGGCGAAATAATTGGCGGGAAAAATGTTATTACAGTTAATCAGGATTCTCTTTTGAAAATTGGGAATAAGATTCTCAGAGATCAAAAGATTTCCGGAAACCTGCGCAAAGTAACCATTGAAATGGATGTTATTGAAAATACTGAAAGTGCATACTGCTACCTACAATTCACATCAACCGACAATAGGATAAAATTGGTTCAGCTTTTAAATGAAGTTTCGGGAAGGTTTGGGACTCTTAAGTCTTTATTATAAGCCGGTGCTTCAGTTTCTTGTTCAGGGTGTAGCGGAGGTTGCTCTCCAAAAGGATATATGGATAAAGACGGACAAATTGAATTCTACTGTAGCGACTGTACTTTGGGAAACACTAAAGACTGTGCAAAGTCGGTGAGCCAGGGGGCTTTGGGCTTGTAATGCTAATAATTTTTTTCATACAGTTTTGGTCGGCAATTCGCTGACCTTTTCTTATTCAATATACATGATGGTTTCATAAACTTACTTCTACCAACAGCGGCTATACAAAAACGGAGGCAGGTAAAAGGGAGCGCTTTAGTTTGACTGAATAAATATAAAGTTCCTCTGAACTTTCTTCAGTGCAAATTTTTGGTTCGAAATTTTTAAATCCATATTTTGTACCTGGGGGTAAGGGGTGATAACCCCGGGAGAAATTCAACTGAAACTGAATAAACATAAAGCCACACTGAACTTTCTTCAGCGTAAATTTTTGGTACGAATTTTTTAAATCCATATTTTGTACCTGGGGGAAGGGGTGGTAACCCCGGGAGAAATTCAACTGAAACTGAATAAATATAAAGCCTCACTGAATTTTCTTCAGTGGAAATTTTTGGTTCGAATTTTTAAAAATCATATTTTAAAGTTGGGGGTACGGGGCGGCAGCCCCGGGGGCATGAAACTGAATAAACATAAAGCCTCACTAAACTTTCTTCAGCCCAAATTTTTAGTAGAAAACCAGTATTGTCCGGTAAAATACATACTATATGCTGGCCTTGGAAAAATGGGGTTAATAAAATTGGCTTTTACGGCGTGAAAAGAAAAACGCCATATTCAACTGTTGGGTAATGCAATTCGTTCAAAAGTTGTACCACTGCCAGGTTTTATCTAATGCCGGAACTCGTTTTTCTTAGCCGGGAAAGACAATTTTTAGCCATTTTTCCGAAGCCTTGATTTTTTGCTCCACTTTTTTATCAGGAAAAAAGTGGAAATGCCTGGAACAGTTGGGAGATACTGTGAATTTTAATGAAGTTTAATACAGAAAAAGATTGGAACTTTTCGGTTAACAATTTAACCGGGCACCAAAGGTTCGAAATTTCTAAATGGATATTTTGTACCTGGGGGACGGGGAAATTCAACTGAAACTGAATAAACATAAAGCCACACTGAGCTTTCTTCAGCCCAAATTTTTAGTAGAAAACCAGTATTGTCCGGTAAAATACATACTATATGCTGGCCTTGGAAAAATGGGGTTAATAAAATTGG
>Ga0206107_1000139_pt1 | contig 57724 bp, 30 predicted proteins | sample 2B0metagenome_FD_148652 | JGI IMG/M metagenome (GOLD analysis project Ga0206107, IMG submission 148652) | Enriched microbial communities from leaf-cutter ant dump, University of Wisconsin, Madison, United States - 2B0 | ecosystem: Environmental > Terrestrial > Nest > Insects nest > Nest dump...
TTTGAATCTTTAACCGTAGCGGTATGCGTTCCCGCAGCCATTCCGGTAAACAGGTTGCTGGTCAGGAACGGACTTCCATCTACACTGTACGTGTATGGAGGAATACCGCCTGTGCGATAGATCTTAATTGAACCATCATTGTTGCAGCTTGAAGCAGCCACTACATAAGGGCTAATGGTAAGCTCAGGTGCAGAAAGAATGGTATAATCTTTAGTACCCACACAACCGGCTGCATCTTTCACATAAATGGTCATTGGTCCTGCTGCAAGGCCGGTAATGGTGTTAGAAGACTGGTAGTTGATGCCATCAGCACTGTATGTGTATGGTGCAACACCTGCAGATGCATAAATGATGAGCGTACCGGTATTGGCACATGATGCACTCACTTCACCATTATGGGTAATTACAGGAGGATGTGCCCATTTAACGTGAATATCGTTAAAGGTAACTGATCCACATCCATCGGCATCCGTAATGGTTACATTATAGAAACCATAGTTCAAACCAGAGATGGATGATACGTTGCCCGGATTAGGATATGGTGTTGTGGCAGGGTTACCCGAACCGGTAACGCCACTCCATGCATAATTATAGTTTCCGCTGCCACCTGTTACATCAAGCGCAATGGCGCCATCAAAAGTTTCGCCGCACACGCTTCTGTCGGTAACGGTATATGTAGCTGATAATTCAGCAGGTGCATTGATTGCGAAATTAATATCGCTCGATGTACATTCTCCGGTAGTGGTTACTACGGTGTGTGCGCCCGGTGTAAGACCCGTAATGGTGAATGGATTAGTGCTAAATGGAACTGCTTCTCCACCATCTAAACTATATGTACCCGGTGCATCAGAACCTTCGCCGGTAAGTGTAACAACAGCACTTCCCGAACCTGCTGAACAATCGTAGCTCGGTACTGCCGAACCACTCACGTTACAGGAAACTGAGGGGTTGAGGACAAGATTTTGATAACAACCGCCACTTCCACCCAAAGCCAAATTGTTCTCAGCAATAGCAATGTTATATGGATTATTGTTAGAAGCATTGTAAGCTGAAACCACAGTATTAGTTCTTCCACTTGCAGGACTTGTACTGAAAAAAGAATTAGATTGAGAATTAGGAGCGAAAGGAACCGTATTAGTTACTTGAAAGGTAGCCACTCTAGTGCCAGGAGCAGAACAACCATTACTAGTACTACTTATAATAGATGCATTTGCAATCCCTGGATTACCACGAGCAGCTAAATTAAAATAATTAATTGTATTTACAAATTGAGTGGTCGTTGGGGTTTGAAGTGAATTTAACTCCGATGTACCAGCAATTATTGATGGTGTAATAGTCCCTCCATTTTTAATTGAAGGGTCGATATACAATCCAAATTGAACATTTGCCAATCGGAATTCTATCTCCGGAGTAGTGTTTAATAAATAAATATCAAACCTATAAATATTAGGGGCTGTTTGTACTTCATTGGTAACATAAAGCTTGTACGAAGGAAGTTGAGCCTGAGATGTTATCACTGAAAAAGTAAGTAACACCAATAAAATAAAATTCCATTTTAGATTTAATCTCATAATTAAAAATTTAAACCATCAAAATAAAGGCGATAAACTTAGTAAATCTCGACCCGGGTGAAACCCAAGTCGAGATTTTAAAAATTATATTAATATGGACGAGCAAAGAATAAGAATAGATTCAGGTTGGTTTCAACCATGTTTGCATCTAATCCATCGCTTGAACCATCTCCATTTATATCAGTTACATCGAATCCAAAAGCAAAATCATTAGTTGCTACTTCCACCTGATTTGCATCTTGGCTATCAATTGTTCCATCCTGATTTACATCACCACTATAGATTGCATACACTCCATTACCCATGTTAGCCATTGGTGCATTAACTCCATCATCGTAAGCCTGGCTCAAGCCCGATGTAAAGTCGTAAGAAGTGCTTGCAGTAAATGCTACAGCATTTGCGCTCCAAGTTTCGAGTGCATTCCTTGTTTTGATGGCAATGTAATATGAGTTACCCGCTACCGCAGCCGGGAATTGAACACTGGCTGTACCATCGTTGTGAAGAATCACATTGGCGGTATAATCTGGCGTTGAACCCGACAGGTTGGCTGCCGACCACAAATTAACTGTGATCTCATCTGTTGCTGTTGCATCAGCATTGCCACCAAAGTCGTGTAGCGGAGTAGCCATGGTGTTATTGCCCTGATAGAATCCTTCAATGAACAATTTCAAATTAAGCTGCGTATAAGTTGGGCAAACGGTTACTTCCACATCCTGAGTAGAAGAGCCGGAGCATCCGTTTTCATCGGTATAATTATACGTGATGGTGAAGGTGCCCTCGCCGGCTACTGAGGGATCGAAGGAATTGCCCGATACCCCTGTACCGCTGAATGTACCACCTGCCGGAGAACCGGTAAGGGTTACTGCCGCATCGGTAGTGCAATAGTTGGCAGCAAGGCCTACAATGCTTACTACAGGCAGCGCTGTAACGGTTACATCCTGAGTGTAGGTATTGGAGCAGGTACCATCAAAGTAAGTATAGCTGATGGTATATGGGCCACCCACACCTGCAACAGCCGCATCAAATACCGATCCGGTTACGCCTGTTCCGCTGAAGGTACCGCCTTCAGGTGAAGGAGTAAGGGTGTAGGTTCCGCTTCCTTCGCATACTGTGGAAGGCAATCCGCTGAAGCTTACAACCGGCAGTGCATTTACCGTTACATCGTAAGTGCCGCTAATTTCAGCCGAGCAATAGATATCTGCCACATTGGTAACGGCATAAGTGAAAGTACCGCCTGCGTTGGTTGGAACGCTGATGGTTACCGATTGCGGATTAGCTCCGGCGTTTGTTACCGCAGTTTGCGGTGTGCCGCCATTAATGGTATATGTGAAGGTATAAGGCGCTGTACCCATAGTACCGGTAAAGGTAATGGTAGGTTCATCGCTGTTTTGACAAACAGCTACCGATCCGCTTTCCATATTTCCTTCGGGTGCAGGGTTAATCACTAAGTTAGCCGAAGCAGCGCTTGAGCAACCATTATTGGTAGCCGTAGCGGTTACGGTTACTGATGAATTAGACTTCACATACACAGTATGTACATCTTCTCCGGCATAAGGCTGGGTAGCTTCCTCATCTAAGTAAAGATCGGTAGCAGGGCTCCATACCATAGAAGTCGAAATCGGTGTAGTTAGAGATACGTTATCAATACCCCAATAGAAGCCCCAAACTGATTTATAATAGAACCGTACATAAACAGATGCTTCATTCAGGAACTGAGCCGGAACAGCAAGTACTGCATGGTTAAAGCTGCTGGCTGAACCCTGAGTTCCTGTTGGAGTATAATCAACCAGTGTTGTCCAGTTTGTAGCATCAGTTGATAACTGTACTGCTGCGGAAACATCACTGGAGTACTTGTAATAGTATTGATCGAATTCAATATTAGCAGCACTTAAGCCAATAGTACTTAAAGCAGGCGATATCAGACTTGATTCAGTAGTCTGACCACTACTTGTAGCATTTGCATCGGTACTCATGATCTGGCTGTTATCCGGGCTGTGCATACTGTTGCTGCCATCAGCTCTTAATCTCCAGTTACCATTTGTTGGTGATGTAGAACCGTTAACAATAGTCCAATTGTTTGTAGCTGCATTAAAGTTTTCGCTATATAAAGCTAATGATTGGTTAAGCGTACCCCCTGTTGCAGTCAGTTCCTGAGTGGCACCTTCGCAAAGGATGGCTGTAGCCGGGCTAACGGCAACTGCGCCTGGTGTTTCGTTCACCTCAACAGAGATGGTTGAAGGTGTTGAAGTACAACCGTTTGCAGATGCGGTAAAGGTATAATCGCCTGCAGCCGAAGTACCCACATTTGTTCTAACCGGGTTTTGTGAGGTTGAGTTAAATCCACCGGGGCCTGTCCATGCAAATGAAGTACCAATATCGGTTGTACCGGTAAGGCTGAGGTTTGTTCCGGAGCAAACCATATCTGCTCCGGCGGCAGTAGCTGTTGGAACAGGTTTTACAGTAAGGGAAACTTCTGTTGAATTATGGGTTTCGCCTTCACCCGAAGTACAGGTTACCTGAAGTACATAGTAATATGTACCTACAGCCAGATCGGCAGGAGTAATATATGAAGCTGTATTAGCACCGCTTCCTCCCACTACATTGCTGTATGGGCCACCTGCTGTAGATGAAACCATCCACTGATAAATGATACCTGCACCTGAAGAAGCGCCGGATACGGATACGTTGGCGTTTGTGTTGCCAAAGCATAAAGAACTAGTGCTAATGCTGGCAGTGCCACCAAGCGCACCGGAACATGCAGGAGCTATTCCATCAAATTCATCGGCGCCCATATCCGGGCCAACTACGCTGGAGCCGGTATAACCGGTTTGGCCAAAGCGAATATCGCCATCATAGTCATCAGTTACCCCTGCTACACTCATACCACCGCTTTCAATCTGTGTTTCCACAGTGGGATCGATATGCAGATAATCGGCATCGCCTGCAGTAGTACTGAGGAATGTTGGATTTTCTGTTTTTGAATCCGCATCGCGGGGAGTAACGCGTGTTTTATAATCGGCAAGTGTTTGATCGCTATTGGTACCGTTATTAAAGATCAGGTTCGTTGCAGAAGGTGTTCCTGCATAGAACAGGTTTTTGTTGGATACGCTGCCATAGCTGGTAAGCGAAGTAGCCGACCTGCGGTAAACCACTGTGAGGCCGGTTCCACCTGCTGTGGAATTGTTCACCAGGATATTACTGCGCAGGTTCACTGTAGGAGATGTAGAAGCATATAATGCCGAGCTGCCAAAGTTGGCTCCGGTAGAAGATGCATTCAGATAAACCGTATTGAACGAGATATTCTGAGTGGTGCCTCCGCTGAGGTTTATACCACGAACCGCATCTGTGCTGCTGCCAGCAGGAGCGGTAAGATTACCAATAAAGTTGTTATACACGTTATTGGTAGAACCACCGGCAACGGTGATACCACTTACCATACCGGTTCCGGTAGTAAATGCTCCGGTAGCCGACAGGCTGTGGATCTTATTCTTGTAAATAGCGTTTGTTGTACCGGCGCCCAAATAAATACCGCCAACGGCCGGTGAGGAAGTAGCTGATGATGTAATACCGCTGATGGTATTTCCATAAATCGTGTGTGCATAGCTACCATTTCCAATATATACAGCATAAGCTTTACCACTGGTTCCTGTTGATGACAGGCCGGTGATGGTATTATTGTATGTGCTGGTTTCGTGGCTGCTGCTGCCATTAACTCTGGCATATACACTTCCGGATGCAGTTACTGTATTAATGGTATTACCATATACATTTCCTACACCGTAGTTGGTAGCAAACACTACAACATCACCTGTACCTGTTTGGGTAAAGTTGGATACGGTATTATTGTAAATATTAATGGTATTGCTTGCTCCTGTTGCCCAAAATACCAACTGAGCACCACCACTACTTCCCAGTGTAATGGATCCGGTAGTATTTACAGAAATGTTGCTAAAGTTGTTATCGTGTATGTTTGAAGCATTTGTAGGACCACCAAAGTTATAAATTCCATAGAAGGCAGAACCGGCACCGGCTTTGGTAAATCCGTTAACGGTATTGTTGGCAATTTCCGTACCGGTATTACTGTTTGAAACATAGAAGAGGTAAGGAGTACCGCTTGTTGTACCAATGGTTACATTGTTAATGCTGTTGCCATTGATGGTTTCGGTTGTACCACTTGCGGTCTTGTACACAAAATACCAGCTACCGGTTTGTGCCCCGGTATGGCTAACCCCTGTAATGGAGTTATTTGAAATGGAGCCGGTACCGCTGAGGGTGGGTACATAGAAGCCATAGAATGCTGAGCTACCGGCAGTAGAATAGGTTTGCCCGGTGATGGCATTTCCATCCATAGTAAGCGCAGTAGAAACAGAACCGGCATTATAGTAACCAAAGTTTGAACCGCCGGGGGCTGTGGTACTCAGAGATACCGTATTATTATCCATGTGAAGCGTACTCACCGCATTTCCATTATAGTAACCTACAGAGTTACAGGTTCCGGTAGCATTATTCACCAGCGTAACAGCATTATCAGTGATGTTTACGATACCACCAGATGCACCACTCAGGTTGAAAATACCGCTGAGTTGTTTGGTAGTAACCGCATTCGTCATTGTAATGTTGTTATGTGTAATATCTGAATTGGCTCCGGTAGCTTCATCAATATAAATTCCATTCAGGTAGCCGGGGTGGTTCACACCATTTCCATCATTATTATTGATGGTATTATAGGAAATATTAAGGTCATACTGAGCGTAGCTCATAATACCCAGTACATCTCCTGTTCCTGCATCACCAAAGTTCAGAACGGTATTTCCGGTTTCAGCAGAAGATCCTCCAATATCATTGCCATGATCGGCAAGTGCGTACGGCGATGCATCTCCATCATAACCTATTACAGCTACGCCTCCGTTTCCACCGTTGAAGCTGTTTCCATAAACCTTATTGTAAGAGTTGGAACCGCCTGCACTGGTAACAACAACATCAGTGCTGAGTGTATTATCAGTATTATAAATACCTACACCCACAGCACCCAGGCCACGTGTAAACGTACCTGAAACGTTATTTACCCTCTGCATATTAAAGGTATTGTTGCTGATGGTATTGTATTGAGATCCGTTTGTACCATCTGCTTTCAACATAGCCACACCGGCTTCCATGGTTGCAGGGTTGCTGGTGTTGCCATCGGTGAAGGTGAATCCATCAATGGTAATATAATCACCACCCACAATTTTAAACATTGCATCTATTACATTAGTTGCAGGTGTATTCGTACCCACACCGGCATTAATGGTAGCTGTTCCGGCGCCATCAACCACAAATTTAATTTGATTGCTGGCCGTACCCGAAGCAGTAAGAACATAGCCGGAAGCAGGGGCAGTTTCACTATAACCTGCAGCCACAGCAATGGTTACATCGCCGGTTCCGGTAACACCATTAGTGTTCAGGTAACTAACTACCGAAGCTATGGTTGGGAAGCCACCGCAGGCAGAAGGTATATCATAAGTTGTACCTCCCACAAGAGCGCCAGTCATACCGCTGATTTCCTGTGTTGCGGTTCCTGTACATCCGTTTGCATCGGTTACGGTAACCATATAAGTGCCACCTGCATTAGGTGCGGTTGTAAATGGATTAGCGGTTGACAGTTCTGCACCGCCATCCAGCGTCCAGGAATAAGTAACGCCTGTAGCCGGAGTTGCGGTAAGCACTGCAGTTTGTTCGGGTGCAAGGGTTGTACATGAAGCTGAAACTGAAGCAACAGGCGGTGTATTTTCTGAAACCACAAAGGCTTCGGAAGTAACAGTGCATCCGTTGCTGTTGGTAATGGTAACGGTATAAGAACCTTCAGCAGTTACTTCCTGAGTAGCATCTGTTCCCAGGTTAGTGGTTCCATCAAGTATCCACTGATAACTTTCAATGGTTCCGCTTCCTGCAGTTGAAGTTTCGGCAGAGAGGCTGATGGAAGAACCGGTACAAACACTTGCAGGGCCGGTAACGGTTGCTGTGGGGTTTTCGTTAACGATTACCTCTACAGGTTCAGATGCAGGTGAAGTACATCCCAGTTCGGTATAAGTTACCGTATAAATTCCGCTGGTTGTTACTGTAATTTCATTTGTTCTTTCATCAGTTGACCAGAGATTATCGGTATTATAGTTTGACGTAAGGGTTACTGAGCCGCCATTGCAGAAGGTAGTTGCACCACCTACTGTTACCTCAGGAGCAGCCGGAATCGGATTAACTGTAATGGTTTCCGAATTAGACGTAGCCGGGCTGCCTACCGCACAAGAGAAGCTGGAAGTCATATCCACATACACTTCATCACCATTTTGAGGGGTGTAAGTGTAGGTGTTGGATGAGCCGGACTGAGCCAAATTATAATTTACATAGAAATCGTAAACGGGTTCGCCACCTGCACCATTGGCTGTTGCGGTAAGCGTAATGCTGGTACCATCGCACACGGTATTATTATCAGCATCTGTAGCAAGAGATACATCTGCAAATATCAATCCCGAAACGGTCATGGTAATGGTATTAGATGTAGCCGGGTTGCCCGATGTACAAGTTATGGAAGAAGTTACTTCGCAATACACATAATCCTGATCGTTTATGCTGCTGGTAACAAACGTGTTGTTGGTTTCGCCAACCTGTTCAACATCGTTTACGAACCATTTATAAGAAGGTGTAGCGCCACCGTTAACCGGTGTAGCTGTAAAGGTAACTTCGGTACCTGAGCATATTTCTTCGCCCGGCGATACAGCAATGTTCACTTCTACAGGGGCATTATCTACTACAGATACCGTAGTGGTAGCCGTATTGGTACAACCATTGGCATCGGTGATGCTAACGGTATATTCGGCTCCATCGGTTGGGGTAACTCCGGTGGCGGTAGCCTGGTCATTGTCGTTTATGGTTCCAGGGCCTGTCCATACATAAGTTACATAACCCGAAGTAGCTGTAAGCGTTACATCCGATCCTGCACAAACAGGGCCGTTGTTGCCTGCGGTAACCGAAGGAGCAGCAGGATCAGTAAGCGTTACCTGAGTACTGATGGCCTGACAACTGTTGGCATCGGTTACTGTTATGGTATAAGTTCCGGCAGCCAGATCTGTAAATGCACCGGTAGAAGCACCGGTCATGTTTACGGTTGGGCCGTCGATAGAATAAGTATAAGAACCAACACCGCCGGTTGCTGTAGCGGTAATGCTACCGGTAGCGGTTAACCAGCAGGCAGGATCGAGTGAGCCTCCGATGGATACTTGTAATGCATCGGGTTCTGCTACCGTTACGATTGCAGAACTAACGGTACATGAAACGCTGTTTGCATCGCGAACCTGAACTGTATAATCGCCGGCAGCCAAATCACTAAATACATTAGATTCCTGCCAGTTGGTTCCATCAATTGAATATTCGTAAGGAGAAATGCCTCCGGTAGCAGTAGCGGTTACCGAACCGGTAGAGCCCCCGTTACACAAAACATCTGAAGCGGTTGCACTTACAGCGAGATCGCTGATGGTTACATTAACAGTAGCCTGTGCAGAGCAACCAAACGAGTTGGTAGCGGTAACAGTATAAGTAGTAGCCTGTGTTGGCGCTACTCCGGTTGGGTTCTGATCGGTAGAAGTGAATCCACCAACATCGGAAGTCCATGAATAAGAAGCTGAAGTTGGGGCAGAATAACTTATTGAAATATCATCAATGTCAATAAAATATTCATCAGCATCCGAATAAGCATTAAACCCAAAATAGTAAGTACCGCTTGTAGTTGGGGTAAAGCTCACTGTTCGCTGAGTATATGAAGTAACCTGGTGAGCACCATAATCAACAAGAACAGTTGATTGACCGGCAACGGTTTGTGTTTGGCCAACGGTTACTTTCAATTTCTCATTATAACCACCAGTCATTTCCCAGAAGCTAATATTAACCGGAACATTGGCAGTAAGATTAAATCCTTTAGTAATCATCCAGGTGTTTGCAGAATTATAGGTATTATATTGAAATTCGGCAACCTTATCTCCCGAATGTGAATCACCAAACGGATAATCATCCCAATAATCCAATATTTCCCATGCATATCCTGAACCTGGATTGAGTATAGCCCAGTCGGATGGCAATCCATTTTCAAAATCTTCAGTATAAGTAACAGGAGTAAACTCTCCGGAGTTTGCATTGGCTGAAAGGTTTGTTGTACCACCTGCGCAAACCACCTGAGGAGTTGCAGATGCAGTAACACCTGTAACAGCCGGATTTACGGTAACGGTTATATCAGCAGAAGTAACACAACCATCGCTAACACCACCGCTGTTGTCGGTAGCCGTTACGGTATAGGTAGTTGTGCTGGCAGGAGTTAAAGTTTGAGAAGCGCCTGCAAGGTTACCCGGAGTCCATTCATAAGTATAGTTAGGATCGTTGGGGCTGGTTACATCTACTTGGGTAGATTCGCCTGCGCACAACACATCATCTGTTACAGTTGCAGTGATTGCAGGAGGTGTATTTATAGTAGCAGTTACGGCTATGCGGTCGCTGTAACAACTGCCATTTGCAGTAAATGTTACTTTCGGGCGTTTTTGAACTCCCCCTGTTATAGTAGCAGAAGTAGCAGAACATGCTGTAGCTCCATCTATATTATCACCTTCAAAGTAGTAAGACGCATTAAAATCTACATTATCATACTTTACTTTGGAACCTGTACCGCCAGTATTGCTATTTCCCCAACAAACTTGTAAAACGATATTACTTGTACCGTCCCAAGCAAATGGAGCTGTAAAGTGATATGTATTCAATCCCAAAGTAGTAACTTCTGAAACGTTTGTATAAACAGTATTAAGCCCCGATTGCATACTACTAAGGCTATTGGCAGCAGTTGTGCCAATACTTACAGCAAAGCCGGCATAACTTGAACCTGCATCAGCAGCTACATCAAAAGCAATATCAGTAATCATGCCTCCTGTAAAACCTGCGGCTTGTAGCTCAGAAGCTAAAAACAAGTACTGTCGCCTAGAGGATCCCCAATAATGATCAAACGGACTAATATGATCATGTGATGAACCGGTAGAAACAGTTGTGTTTGCTCCTGCACCTATATCAGCAACTTTCAAACTGCCGGTATAAGCTGTGGCATAATAGGTTGTTGTAGTATTTATAACCGGTGTTGTAAAGCTTGTTCCGGTACCTACTTTGTTACCTCCAGTAGCGGCATCATACCATTCAATAGAAGAACCTGCATTTGCAGCAGCCTGAAGTGTAACTGAACCTTCACCGCAACGGTCATCGTTGGTGGTAGAAGTTATTTGCGGGTTATTAACTAAAACTGTTACTACAGTACTGGTAGCTGATAAACCAGAAGCAGCGCAGCCAACAATTACCTGATAATAAGTAGTTCCACTAATATCGGTTGAAGGAGTATAAGTAAGTGAATTGGTTCCTACATCTGTCCATGGGCCTGAATCGCTTGTTGTTGATTCCTGCCACTGAATGTTGCCACCGGCAGCATCCGAAAGGGTAAGTGTAGGTGTGCCTCCTGTGATACAGAAGGATTCCGGACTGCTCGAAAGGGTTCCCACACTTGGTGTTGTAGAAGTATAAGCAACCGGTTGCATGGCATCGTTGCTTACAACTGCATCATCTAAAGCAGAAGCTGAGCCATTGAAAGTATAAGTACCTGCCGCCGACATATCAATTGGATCGGGCATGTTAACATCTAAGGTTCCCAAAGCAGGCAGAACACCTGAATTAACGGTAATGGTACTGGTATAACCACCAGCTTCCGTTACGGTTATGGTAACCGGCGTTACACTCATATCCAAATCAGCCGGCATATTGTTCTTAATGGTAACTTTCACATTTTCGGTTGTGGAGTAGCAGCCCGAATTACCCGGTTCTACCATACCTGAAAGAGATACATCAGAAACCAAAGGAGCATCAAACTCATCAGCACCCACATCTGGTTTTGTAGCCGAGCGGGCATCGCCATCAAAGTCTGCAGCAATACCAACATCGGTACCTCTGTTATCAATTGCTGCATTTGGCAGCGGCACGAGGTGTAAGTCGTTATTGCCTGTAAATGTAGGAGCAACACTGAAGGAATTGGCATCTAAACTTGTAGCAGTCTGCCAATCGGCAAGGGTATTATAAGTTGATGTGGAGGTTTTAGCTACCATCCAGGTTGTTGAAGTTCCGGTAGTACCAAAATAGAGATTGTTATTAAGGGTTGCAAAACTAGAATTGGCAACATCTGAGTATATATTATAAGCGCTTGATCCGTTAGTACCGAAATTCTGAGTATTTACAAGAATATTATTTTGAATATCCAAATCTGTAGTTGAATAATAATATAAGCAAATATTTGCCGACATACCCATGCTTGATCCACTGGTTACATCACCAAACATGTTGATGCTGTTGTGGTATATCTTAATATTAGAATTACCATATAAACGGATACCAAATGCATTATAGGTGGTACTAGAAGAAGAATAGTTGGCCGTCATAATACCGGAGATCATATTGTTGGATATGGTAATGCCATTTGAGGAACTTCCTCCGAAATTTATCCCATAAGCGCCATAGCCGCTGGTGGAAGTTGAGTGAACGTTTTCTATGCTGTTCGCATCTATCGAACCACCTGTAACATAATCCATATTTATACCAGCATTATTTCTCGCCCCACTCTGAATCATATTAAAGATCCGGTTATGAGAAACCACAGGGTTGGTTGCACCATACAGGTAGATACCATAATAAATTACATAGTTACCCGGGATGTCTGATCCTATACTGTTTCTGCTAATCAACAAATTGGTATGCGGATTTGAAGAACCACCGCTACCAGTTATATAAACACCATAGTAAGCTTTTTGAATATTATTGTTTTGAATGGTCAGATAATTTGTTGTTACGTTGTTACCCGATACAGTTGAGAAAATACCATAAGCACTGGCAGTATTAGTTCCTGCAGTTAAATTCAGATTACTGATGGTTACATTATGGGCATCATTTCCTGTTCCGGTTGCACTGGTAACACTCACTACGGCGCCACCAGATGAATATGTATTGGTAATCGACCAGTCGCGTGAATCCGATCCGTTATTAGAACCATCTAAGGTTACATAATCAGCTCCATTCAGATTAAATATTGCAGTTGAATTGCTGCCCGATAATGTAACGGTATTTCCTGAAGCCGGGCGGATGGTAAGGGTATTGGTTGCACTTGCATCGGCACGGTTGTTAATGGTTATGGGGAAGGTTTCACTTCCGTAGCTTGCATCGGTGAGGCTGAATACTACTGCACCTGTTAAACATGCAGCCGTATTATAGGCAGCTACGGCATCTTTTATTGTTGCATAATTTCCGCCGGTTCCTACAGTGTAGGTACCTCCTAACTGGTTAACGGTCATATTAACTGTAGTGAATGCATCGTTTGCAGGGTTCACATCGCCGGTTGCGGTTGCAGTTCCATTAATGGCATAAACGCCATTTACCGTAAGATCCATATCATCCGGCAGGGCAACAGGCATTGAAGCGCCGCCTGCCAGTGTACCGGTATTGATGGAAACGGTACTTGTATAACCATGATTATTTGTAACGGTAATGGTTACCGGATTTACAGAGAAGTCGATATCGTTGGCATCATAGTTATTCAACTGCACTTCCACTGCTTCGGCATTGGTATAGCATCCGCCTGAAACCGGTGTATTCAGTGCACTCAGGCCTACGTTAATACCTTCAAGCCCATAGCTGCCTGCATCTGCGCCTAAATCAACAGGAGAGAGCGCGGATCGATCATCCCCGTCAAAATCATCGGTTGTGCTTACCATAACACCAAGTCCATCGGCAGGGTTACCTGCACCTGAGCAATCGGTAAGGTGAAGATCGGGTGTACCCGCATTAGGATTCACTAAGCAAACATCTGTGCTTATGCTCTTGGCATCCTGAGCGGTAAATGTTTTCCAGGCCGTAAGGCTGGTAACATCTGTACCATTATTACTACCCAGCACACCGGCAAAAGCACCATTAGCAAAATAATCGTTGGCATTTATGGTTAAGCCGGTAATTCCAGCAAGGCGAATGGCATAATGATTTGCACCAGCCGAAGCAGATGAGCGGGTGTTAATAAATATATTATTCATTACTGCACGGGTACCGGTAGTAACCGTACTGTTAAATGCATAAGTAGCTGTAGCCGGTGTGGTATTTACACCAGTACCTCCAATATATACCGTATTATGATAAATATTTGCCGCAGAAGTAGAATATATTCCATTATATGCGGTAGCGGTGGTACGTGAGGCTCCGCTGGCATCGATACCGAGACGGATCATATTATTTTCGATGGTACCCGAAGCACCTGCCTGAATTCCATTTACCATACCAAGGATACTTGGTGAGTAAAGTGAGTAAATCAGGTTACGATTTGCTTTGCTGGCAGCATTACCTCCCCAGTAAATACCGGTAACATAATTTGCAGATGTAGCGTGGTTGTTTGCGAGGGAGTAAATGCTGTTCTGGCTAACCGCAGAAGAGCCTGTAGTAGTAGCGGTAATATTGATACCTGCCACACTTGCGCCTGATCCGCTACCGGTAGCATTAGCATTTGCAGAAAGATCGTGAATACTATTATTTGCTACGGAATATACACCGCTTGAAACATAAATACCATTAAGTATTGATGTTGTTTTTGCAGTTGAAGGTGCATAAGCGGTAGTTAAATTTGCAATGGTATTATTTGTAATGGCAATGCCTCCAGTTGGATTACCACTATTGTATATACCGTAGAGAATACCTCCGCTGGTTCCTGTAGTTGCCGAGCTGAACCAAATGCTGTTGGCATTGGTAGCGTGGCCAATAGTATTGCCATTGATGGTAACCGAACCGGTTGGTCCACCAGTTGACCATATACCGTAAAAGCTGCTGCCATAAGCAGTGGAAGAACCGCTTATATTGATACCGCTAATGCTGTTGTTGTTGATGGTACTGTTAGGAGTACCAGAGAAAGAAGCAATGATACCTCCTGAAATGCCGGCATTAGCGCCAGATACAATGGTTATGGAACTAACTGTATTATTATTAATGTTGCCACTTACTGCAGTTGAATAAATACCTGAGAATACACCCGCGCCTGAACTGCTTGTTGAATTAGATGTAAGGCTTATTTTGCTGATGGTATTGCCGGTAACCGTGGAAATATTATTATTATTTGAACCATTTAAATAAATACCGCCAAAAGTAGTTGTAGCGCTTCCATTGAGGGTCATTGCAGTTCCACCAGCGCCGGGCTGGTTGCCGCCAATGAAGTTATTGGTGATGGTATAGCCATCACCGCTAAAAATATAAATGGCATAATGTGCATTACCACTTGTATAAGTACGTGCAGCAGTTTGGTAGAAACTGTTTCCGGTTATGGTCCAGGCCTGGTTGTTTGAACCAATATTTAAACCTCTTGTGGCAGAACCAGCATCAAACTGATCGTGGAAATTATTATTAGAGATGATATTTCCTGTATTCGCGTTACCGCTTGAACCGGAAGAATATAGCAGGTTGGCAGCCACACCACCACCGTTTACATCACAATTTGAAATGGTATTATTGTTATTACCGCCTGTGGAGAAGGTAATTACCCCGCCAGAAGTACCTGTACTTGCTGCAGAAAGCGAGGTATATTGAACTGTATTATTATTTGCAGCATTTATATAGCGGATAGCCGGTCCGTTTCCTGAATTGGAAATGGAAAGACTGGCCGTTCCAGATCCACCGGGGCGGCCATCAATAATGAAATGAGAACCACCATCGAATGAAAACAGCGCTGTGGTATTTGATCCAGTTATGGACAAACCGGTGGCGCCGGCAGCCGGGCGAATGGTAACGGTATTGGTTGCGTTCATACAGGGTATGTGCCCTAATTTAATGGGGAAGGTTTCGCCTGATGAAGTATAATCGCCTGCGAGTTCATAAATAATTGATCCGTTAGCGCCCTGTAGGCCAAGGTTGGTTAATGCTGCCGTAAGGGAGGCATAATCGCCCGAAGGGCCAATACTAAATGTACCGGTTAAAGAACAACTACCGGTAGCCTGTACATTATCGGCATAAGAGCTGCTAAGGTTACCTTCGGCATAAGCATATACCTGCCAGAGGTAGGTGGTTCCTCCGGTAAGGCCGGTTATGTTGGCTGTGGTGGTTGCGGCATCGTTTACAATACCCATTGGCTGATAAGTTGTACCGCCATCCGATGATGCTAAAATTACATATCCATAAATGCCGTCAGTGGGGCTTGCGGCTACCCAGTTGAGGGTCATTGATTCAATGCCAATATTGGAAAAGCTAAGCGAGCTTGGCCCGGCAATGGATGCGGCCGGTGTAAATATATAAGAACTGCCACTGGCGATAGCATCGGTATTATTATCTTTTGCTGTTGAATAAGAAACTGAATTTGTTGATTGGGTTATGCTTGCAAAATTACCTATACCCTTATTAAGGCCAATACTATATCCATCGGTAGATGTTACTATCCCACTGCCATAAACAAATTGAATAGTGTTTGTTCCTTCAAACAACCAAAGCTGGAAAGTTGCTGCCCCAGGGGCGCTTGTAACACGCGGTATAGTCATATTCTTCCATTCTACCACAAATTTTCTGTTGGGAGCTGTTCCCACTGTTTTGTAACGCACTTCTCCATTCGTACCTACAGTAATATCATCCCAATAAGGAGCGATAGCCGGGGATTGATCAGAACTATTAAGAGAGTTTGTCCATGAAATACTACCAGGAGTGGCACCTAAACGTACATAGCCATTAGCATTTGCATATAATGAAGTATAAAAACTTCCTACGTACAAGAAGCTAAAAGGCATATTAATAGCAGTGAGGGACGAACCATCATCTGTATAACCTGCAATTGTCTGGGTAGCGCCTGTAGATAAGTCTTCCAAAGCTACACCGGTGGTGTACGTCATTGGATATGACGCTGAATTTATGGATTGAGCCTGCAAGCCTAAGGCAGCGCCAATTACCATCATAAAAACAAAAAGCCAGCGCATAAAACGCGCAGGCCCCTGAATAAAGTTTTTAACACCGGAATAATTGTTGGTGCCACGGTAGTTAGCATACGTTGAAGCGGTTGTCCTGGTAGAAACGTTCATAAATCCTTTTAAATTAAAATTTACTAATCTGTTCTGTTCTGTTCCACTAACGTCAATCGTTAAACGCTAATGATTTTTTCTTCGTAGTTTGAAAGAAAAATTACTTCCAAAGGGTATATGAATTAACGCATAAAACCCGCGTTATCAGGGCAATTCAGGGGGAACGGTTGTTAAGGTGTTGAAGCGGAAAAGACATCGGCCTCAAAAGAGGAATCATCTAAACCAACATCAAAAAAAACTTAGGTGAGGCAGCAGTTTCGGCTTAAAAAAGGATGAATGGATTTCTTTATCGAATTCGAATATAGGTTCTATTTTTAAACCAACCAATTTTTTTTAACAAATGATTGATTTTTTTTTAAGATTTTTTTAGATGGTTAAACATTAAACTTTAAAAACCCGGCATATAAATATCAGATTTGCCTATCGGCGATATAATACTTCAGCAAAAAAAATGATTAATTAACGAGGTGTTTCCGGTTTACCGTATATAATAAAATAAATACGAGGGGTACAATCAAACCCAGCAAACCAAAACCTTTAAAGGCCATCACCCCCACAAAACCTAATGTAGCCACATAAGGAAGCAGCTCGCCAGCCACATAAAGCATGTAGCCCTGTTTTTTCAGTTTTCGCATTTGCATTGCCCCATATACACACAACGCAATACCCGCCAGGTTAAGGATCAGGATGGGTAATTTATTATCAGCCATTTTCTGGTACATGGGAATCAGATCGGGACTCATCATATTCTTTGCCCAGGAAGGTGCTTCATCCAACTTACCTGAGCCAATGGTTTCCTGCATGGTTTTCAGGTTTTTTTCGGCTGAGGCATAACTATAAATGCTTCCAATCAGCCCAATTGCAGATCCAATAAAAGTTAATATGGTAAGTACATTAATTGAACCGGGAAGTTTTTCTTTGGTAAAATCGCCGGAGCTGAGCATATCGTTTTCTGTTGGCATAAGTAATGGTTTTGAATACTAAGATATGTGAAAGAAATTACAATGGCTTTGAAAGTTTTAGCATCTGTTTAAATTCATCCATTTTATAAACAGGGGCGTTGCTCTGCTCATCCTTCAAAAGCCTTGCAGGCACTTTTTAAGCTGGTGCAACGGAACAAAATTCTGTCCAGCTTTTTGGATGCGAAAAGTTCCCATTAGATTTCAAGGCATACTATTAAATTGTGGTAACTTTATAACATGACCTTTTTCAGAAATTTTATTTACCATATCGATAAACGCGGATGGAAATATTATTTCCTGGTTCTCTCCCTCTGTAAAGGCAAAAGGGTTTTTGATTATTCATTTCTTTAATCATTAAATCTTTTAAACATGCCACACTATTACCGTTCAGGAAAAATTCCCCATAAACGACACACCCAGTTTCGCAAACCAGATGGTGGGCTCTATGCCGAACAATTATTTTCCACCGAAGGTTTTTCTAACGATTATTCATTGCTTTACCATATTCACCCTCCTACCCTCATTATCAAATGCGATGACCCGGTAAACATGATGCCGGAAATTGCGGAAGAAAAAATGCTGAAACACCGGAGCTTTGAAGGTTTTCATGTAACACCAAAAGCTGATTACCTGGAAAGCCGTACGCCCATCCTGGTAAACGACGACCTGCAAATTTCTCTTGCCGCACCACAGGAATCGATGCAGAATTATTTTTATAAAAATGCAGATGGCGATGAAATGATTTTTGTGCATGAAGGAAGCGGAGTGGTTAACACCTGCTATGGCGAACTTAAATTCAGCTATGGCGATTATATTATTCTGCCCAGGGGCACCACCTATCAGATTTCATTCGATAAAAAAGAAAACCGGCTTTTTATTGTAGAGTCCTACTCGCCACTCCGGTTTCCCAATCGATACCTCAGCAAGAACGGCCAACTGATGGAACACTCACCTTATTGCGAGCGCGACATCAGGGTGCCCGAAAACCTGAAAGCCATTGATGAAAAGGGTGATTTCATCATACGAACCAAAAAGAAACACCAGCTATATCCCATTCATTACGAAACCCATCCTTTTGATGTGGTGGGCTGGGATGGCTGCTGTTATCCTTTTATTTTTTCCATTCACGATTTTGAACCCATTACCGGGCGCGTTCACCTCCCCCCACCTATTCATCAAACATTTGAAGCAGCCAATTTTGTGGTTTGCTCTTTTGTTCCGCGCATGTACGATTATCACCCCGAATCTATTCCGGCTCCATACAATCACAGCAATATTGATAGTGATGAGTTGCTGTATTATGTGGATGGCGATTTCATGAGCCGCAAACACGTAACCAGGGGAATGATTACACTGCACCCTGCAGGAATTCCGCATGGCCCGCATCCCGGAGCGGTAGAAAAAAGCATTGGCGCAAAAGAAACCCGTGAGCTTGCCGTGATGGTTGATACCTTTCACCCGCTAAAACTTACAAAAGCAGCCATAGACATAGAAAATGCCGGCTATGTGATGAGTTGGGCTGAATGACAATGATCTTTTATAACCAGATTTTCAACATCAAAAACGAGTCACTATGATCAAATTTTCAGAATTAAAAACAGGCGACTTCGTTATCGCAGACAATGATGGCGACCGTAAAAGAGGCGTGATTACGAATCTTAATGGCGATGAAAAACAAATTTGCGTGGATACCGGGCAGGAATTTTGGTACGAAAGGGAACAACTTTTTCCCATTCCATTATCGGATGAGGAATTGATAAGCCTGAAATTTCACCGGCAGGAAAATCCGGATGGTTCGGTTAAATATTTAAAAGGCGCATTCAGGATCCTGATTCCGCACAGGGGCGATTTTTCAAATATGGAAGTTTGGTACCGCGATGAAAAAAGACATGTATCGCATGAAATCAATGTTCACAATCTTCAAAATCATTTTTTTGAAATGACTAAGGTACATTTAACCGAAGAGGCTTTCGATTAGCCGTTTGGTTGAAAAATTCCTCAGGATCCCGTTAGGGTAATATTGAAGGGAAATAAAAGCATAAAGGATTTCATACTTTTCTGCAACATCTCAGGAATTGGATGTTACGGTATCGTTGCCGGAAACAAAAGGATCTGCCCTTGATAAACGCTTTTGGGAGGTGAATCCCTGATGCAATCAGGGTAGAATATACCGGTGCAAGTGATCATGTTTTGAGGGAACACTTGCGCCAGTTTCAGCGCCAATAGTTTCAAACTCAGGATATACGGGTAAGATCATAAAAAAAGCTGCCCCATTAACTGAGGCAGCCATTTCTATAATTTGAAATACCGGTTACTCTGCTTTTCCTTCTGTGTTACCGGAAGCGGCGTTGTTATCGGCTTCAATTTTAGCTTTCAGATCGGCCAGTACGCCAAGATCGCCAAGGGTCGTTTTTTCCACCTTATTCTGGATGGTTTTCACTGCCTTTTTAGTGGCTTCATTTTCTGCAATCCTTTCCTTTACCTGTGCCTGTTTTTCGTCTTCTTTTACCTGTTCCCAAAGGCGGGTATGGCTAAGTACGATGCGTTTATCATTCCGGTCAAACTCAATCACCTTGAAACTGGCGGTTTCTTCGGCGCCTATGGATTTCCCATCTTCTTTCATCAGGTGGCGTGCCGGAGCAAAGCCTTCCAGCCCGTACGACAATTGTACAATAGCACCCTTATCATCTTTCTTAATTACTGTTCCTTCATGAATTGATCCTTCGGCGAATACGCTTTCCAGTGAGTTCCAGGGATCTTCTTCAATTTGTTTGTGACCAAGCTGAAGTTTACGGCCTTCTTTATCGATGTGAAGGATCATTACTTCGATCTGGTTTCCAACTTTCGTATATTCGTTAGGGTTATTAAAACGCTTGAGCCAGCTCAGGTCGCTGATGTGAATCATACCGCCTATCCCGGTAGCCAGTTCAACAAACACGCCATAAGGAGTAATGTTTTTCACTGTTCCGTTATGCCTGCTGCTTTCGGGGAAGCGTGTTTCGATGGTGCTCCAGGGGTCTTCGGTCATTTGTTTGATAGAAAGGCTCATTTTGCGCGATTCCTTATCGAGCGTTACCACTTTTGCCTCATACTCATCGCCCAGTTTAAAGAACTCTTTGGCATTAATTGGCGTATTGCTCCAGGTAATTTCGCTTACGTGAACCAACCCTTCCACACCCGGCATAATCTCGAGGAATGCACCGTAATCTTCGATGTTCACCACTTTTCCTTTTACCATTTCACCTTCCTTCAACGACTCGGAAAGGGTATCCCACGGATGCGGGGTAAGTTGTTTAAGGCCAAGGCTGATGCGTTTTTTATCGTCATCAAAATCGAGCACCACCACATTTAATTTCTGATCCATCTTCAATACTTCGGAAGGATGGCTTATGCGGCCCCACGAAATATCGGTGATGTACAACAAGCCATCAAGCCCGCCAAGATCGAGGAATGCACCAAAATCGGTAATGTTTTTAATGGTTCCTTCAAGAACCTGTCCTTTTTCAAGTTTGCCGATGATCTCTGCACGTTGTGCTTCAATATCGCTTTCAATAAGGGCTTTATGAGACACCACAGCATTTTTAATGGCTTCATTAATTTTAACCACTTTAAATTCCATGGTTTTACCCACAAACTGATCGTAATCGGTAACGGGTTTAACATCAATTTGCGAACCCGGCAGGAAAGTTTCCATACCAAAAACATCTACAATCAAACCGCCTTTTGTTTTGCTGGTAACCTGGCCGGTAACAATTTCGCCGGTTTTATTTACCTCCACAATTTTCTCCCATGCGCGGGTAATTCTTGCCGAGCGGCGGCTGAGGTTAAGATTTCCATCGCGATCTTCTTTTTCCACTACCATAACTTCCACCTGATCGCCCACTTTTATGCCTCCCGGAATATCACGAAATTCGTTGAGTGAGATGAGGCCGTCGCTTTTAAACCCGATGTTTACTACGGCATCGGTTTTGGTAAGCGATTCAATGGTGGCCTGAATCATTTCACCATCATTAATCTGGCGAAAAGTGTTTTCATACACCGCATCGTACTTTGCTTTTTCCTCGGGCGAATAAGCGGCTACATTGCGCTTATCCCGGCTCCAGTCGAAATCATCGTGTGCGGTTTTTACCGGTTCAGCGGCAACCGGTTCCTGCGGTACTTTTGTTTCAGTGTTTTCCTGAACAGGCTCATTTGTTGTCGCAGCAGCTTCTGCCCCAGAGGCAGCAGGCTCCTGTTCTTCTGCGTTTAGTTGTTTAACAAAATTGAATGACATAATAATAATATCCCGCGGTTTTAAACGGGGTTGCAAAGGTAATCTTTTCATCCCGAACCAACAATTTGAAATACCCCTGCAAACCACTCCCTGTCATTTTACCCATAAGGACACGTAACAGATTACAGATCAAATTTTTAACTACAAACAGGGATAAAGAAGCAGGTAAAAAAAAGAGGCTGCCCGTTAAGGCAGCCCCGAATATTCAGATCAAAATAAAAACTTAGAGTTTTATTACCGAACCGGTTTTGATTCTGTTTCCAAGTCCATCAAGCAATTCTACACGATAAACACCGGCAGAATACTTAGATAAGTCGATAGACAAATTCTGGTATTGCTGTGTAATGCTGAAGTTTTTGGAAATAACTCTTGCACCTTTAGCGTCGTACACATTAACCGTACGTGGTAGCGGTGTAGTGCTTTGATCGCTGTAATAGCGAACCGAGAACAGGCCATTGGTTGGGCTTGGGTAAATAAACAATGCGTTATTTTTTGCACCCGTAACAGCAACTGCAGGGCTTGTGCCCACGCAACCATTTACATCAGTTACCTGAACGGTTATCATTCCGATCTGATCAACGGTTGCAGCATAAGCAGATCCGGTGGCGCCTGAAATGGAAGCTCCGTTCAGCATCCATACATAAGAAACTGCGGAAGTGCTGGAACTTGCAGTAAGATTAGCGGGTAATCCCGGATAAACGCCATTGGGGCTATTAATTGAAACAGATGGTGAAGGGTTAACCGTAAGTGTTGCAGGATCCGAAACAAATGTGGAACTGCAACTTGGTGCAACCAGTCGCAATTCAATACCATTCAAATCATACGATGCTGCGTTTATGGTAAGCGTTGCTGAGTTGGCGCCGCTAACTTCGTCATCATTTTCAATTGGGAGCCAGGTATTTCCATTATCTGAGCTTGCTTCCCATTGGTAAGCTGCCGGTCCACCGGTAACATTTGCATTAAACACCACTTCATTGCCTTCGCAAACTGTTTGGCTGGCAATCGAAATATTGGTAACCGGATTGGTAACCGTAACCGGTATGCTGGTAGTAGCCGAGGCACAACCTGCAGTTTGAAGGGTTAAGGTATAAGTGCCGGATGCTTCAGGGCCTGCATATACGGTAGAAACTGCATTTCCGGTGTAAGCTGCAGTGCCGGCGGCATTTGTAAATAATCCGTCAACAGGAGCGAAAATACCGGTTTGTGGTGCTCCGTAAGTAAAGTTGATCGACCAGTCAACCAGTTTGTTGGAAGTGGTGTAATCGTCATACATATCATACAAAGCCAGCGTCCACTGTCCGTTACCCTGGCTGTACAAATCAGAAAGTACGCGGGTAGTGGGAAGGAATCCGTTGGGGCCTAATGGAACGAGCGCCGGATCGGTTTCGGCAGGGTCCTGGTTATCGGGAGCAAATGTACCGGTATAAGGATTTGTTCCGTCAAACAGGGCGGTAGATCCGGTAGAGCTGAACACTGTATTAGTGAACCCTGTAGTTGGGCCTGCACCGCCCGTATTGGTCATTGCATAATCGAGGTTGAAAACCTGTCCGTTAGGTGCTTTCAGCACAATAATCAGGTCGCCGGCATAGGAGTGAATAATATTCAGTTTAACGCTTAATCCGCTCACTAAAGCACCGGCAGGTAATGAAGTTACATTAATGGTATTGCTGATGCCGTTATTTTCACCTGATGCGTACACGTTGTCGTCAGGAATTGTAATATTCAATGGCCCTGAAGAAATATAAGCTGAGGTAGATGGTTGAGCGGTATTGGTAATACTGATGGGTTCGGTAGATCCTGCGCAAACAAATACCTGTGCCGGAGTAACGGTTGGTATCAACTGAGTTACGGAAAGGGTTGCCGTATCTGAAATAAAGGTAGCCGTGCAACCACCGCCTACAGCAACCTGATACTGGTATCCGTCCATAGCATCGGTAACACCTGAGATATTGAGGGTATTTGTTCCCTGTCCGTTGTACATTCCGCCATTTACAATTGGAGTCCAGGGTTCATTTTCTGATGCTCTAACCTGCCATTGGAAGGATGGAGCGGTACCTGTTGTGGTAACCGTAAATGAAGCATTATCCGAGCAACTTACAGAAGTATGTTTAGGCTGTTGAGTAATGTTTACGGATTCGCAGGGAAGAATGTTAATGGTGTAATCTTCAACCTGGCCATAGATTTCATCACCACAGGGGCCAGGATTTCCAGCGCCAAATTCACTATCGAACAGGCGAATCCTCATACGGGTATTTCCCGGAGTAGCATCTGGAGGGAAATGAATATTCCCATTGTAAGGTCCTGCAGAAGCGGGGTTAACTGTAAATGCCAGTTCATCGTCATCAAAAATACCATTCTGATTAAAGTCTATCCATACATTAACCATATCGCCGTCGTAAGAATTGGCAGATAAAATAGTAATGGGAACTATAGAGCCTGATTCAAAATCCGGCACCGGAGTAAGGTTGGTAAAATCTTCATATCCGGCTGAAGATGTTGAGGCATTATCCAGATCTCCAAAGGTTACCTGATCAATTTTTTCGAAGATAGGGCTAACATTAGTTGAAGTGGCATCGCAATAACACTGGTTGGGTGCATTTAAATCCACAAAAACGGGAGCAGAAGTTCCGGGATTACCCATACAACTAACAACCAGTTGATAATAGGTGGCTGCCGTTTGTGAGGTAGTGAACGTAGAGTTGGTGGCTCCTGCTATATCGCTAAACGGACCGGCGGCAGAGGCTGAAGACTGCCATTGGAAAGTGATGCCGGTGTTGCTTGGCGGGTTGGGAATAGAAAGTGTAAAACTTTCGTTGGGGCAAACAGCCTCATCGGTTGAAGCGGCTGCGCCCGGAGTTGGTGTTCCTGCACAATCTGTACTTGGAATGATATTGATGGTATAATCTTCAACCTGGCCATAATCTTCTGCACCACAAGGTTCTCCATCTCCAAAATTTATATCGTAGATACGAATCCTCATACGGGTATTTCCACCTGTAGCAGTAGCCGGAATTTGAATGTTTCCACTGTATGGGCCTATAGCGGGGCCGGAATCGTACAACAACTCATTAGATTCAAAAGATCCGCTTTGATCTAAATCGATCCAAACCTTCACTTCATCCTGATTGTACGAGTTAACAGAAACAATGGAAATTGGAACGGATGTTCCTGCATTAAAATCCTGTACCGGAGTAAGTCCGGTAAAATCTTCATAACCATCTGCAGAAGTAGAGGAATTATCTAAACCACCAAAAATAACCTGATCAATTTTTTCAAAAATGGGATTGGTATCAGTAGCGGAAGCATCACAATAGCATTGGTTTTGAGGCTTCATGTCTATTAAAACAGGTGTGGATATGCCCGGATTTCCGCTGCAACTAACCACTACCTGGTAATAGGTAGCAACATTCTGACTTGTAGTAAGGGAGGCGTTGGTGGCTCCCGTGATATCAGTAAACGGCCCCGATTCAGCGCCAGAAGACTGCCATTGGTAAGTGATTCCTGCATTGCTTGGAGGATCTGCAATAGACAGGGTGAACAACTGGCTGGGGCAAACTAAAGTTGTAGTAGAAAGTGTATTGCCCGGAACCGGTGTGCCTGAGCAGGGTGCAGAAGTATAAAAAACTTTAAAATAAATATCCTGTGGGCCTGCATCGGTTATAGGTGCCCAAGCATCAGTACTATAATCGTGTTGTTGAGCATTATTTCCGGGTTGAGTTGTAGTACCTAATACTGTACTTAAAGGGGTGAAATTTGAGGTAATCCCGGTGATGGTTCCCAAGGCCCATTCTACCCAGTAATGCCCCGGAGCCAGAGACTGGTTTACAGGAATGGTTATTTCCCAGATGATTCGATCTGTAAGGCCGGTGGTTGCGCCGTTTGGAATACGGTACATCATGGCATTAGCTGCATGATCGAATCGGTTGGTAGAAAAGTCGCCCCAAACCGGAGCGGGTGATCCGGATGAGGGATTAGTATTAAATATTTGTACATAAGCCCTGTTGAAAGGAGCTGTTGTACCCGTATAACCGGAGGAGTATGCGTAAACTTTAATGCTGTCAACCAGCCAGTCATCAGTACCGGTAATGGTAAAATCATCGGCGGCGGAATAACCCCCATCAATATTTGCACCGATACCAAAAGTTATATTTCCTGGTTGAATTTCACTCCAGGTATAACCTGCAGGTGCGGTACCGCCGTTAGAATTTGTAATGCCGGTACTGAGGTTTCCGTTAGTATAAACCTGGGCATTCAACAACCCGGAGAAGAGACCAACAAAAAGCAACGAAAAAACCCAGGAGCGAAACGATTTTCTCAATGTAGATGTAGATTGCATAAGGAATTTGTTTTGAGGTATTCTGCTGCCCGATAATCGGACATATAAATTCATAGCGTATAGAATTAATGATTTGTATTGGCAGATTCTGATTGCCGTGCAGCGGGAACTTTTTCAACCTGCATTGCTTCGCGCGAATTTGGAGCCGGAGTGGTTCGCGCCGCTGCACGCCTCTTAGCAAGACGATCGTTTTTCTGCGCTTCCGGTTGCGTATCATTTGATTGCAACTTTGCAGCTTTTTTCTCAGCCAGTCGTTGATTCTGAATCGCTACCCGATCCGTTTTCGACTTTTGCAGCTTCAACTTGTTCGGTTTCCTGTTTTGAGCCATCATTGTACCTGCAGCGGCCAGGAACAGGAAAGAAGTAAGTAAAAGTTTTTTCATGTTTATTGTTTAAAGAAGGGAATAAAAGTTAACCAAATGTAGTACAGTTTAACAATAAGTTAAAAAAAAGATAAATAAATTTAATAACCAACCATACACTGAAGCGTTCAGGGGAAAGACGGGAAGATAGAAGCTCCTCATCAAACAAAGGTTTTCCAAATCTACCCCAAGAATTAGGAAACGGGGAAAATCACTTTACAAACAGCGCTTTCAGCTCTACGGCTTCATCCGGTTTCATTTTACCACTGAGGATCAGCCTAAGCTGCCTTCTTCTTAAAGCACCTTCAAAGAGTTTTTTTTCTTCATCTGTTTCAGGAACCACATTACTGGCTACTTTGCCGGGTTTTCCATTGGGATCTAATGAAACAAAAGTGTAATATGCTTCGTTGCTTTTATACTTATACTGGCGGGTTACATCCTCTCCCCAAACACTGATGTGCACTTCCATGCTGCTGCTAAACACCCGGGTAACCTTAGCTTCCAGGTAAACGGCAAATCCAAGTTTGATGGGCGTTTCAAAGGAAATATTATCAACCGAAGCGGTAACCACCGGATTTCCGCAATGTTTCATTGCCGACAAAGCGGCAGCAATATCCATCCAGTACATCAGCCGTCCACCCATCAGGTTTCCGTAAGTGTTGGTATCGTTTGGCAACACAAGCTCTGTCATCATTACCAACGATTCGCTCACCTTTTTTTCCATGACATTTTTTTGCGAAGATAAATGGAACCCCGGCCTTCCGGCTGCATTTATTTTTGGAAGTTTGTAATGCTTTCAGGAATTTCGGCACACTAAATTCACATGATATCTTTCGAAAACTCCCAACAGGCATTTGCATATAAAACCACTTCAGAACTAAAAAAGGCCAGGTTTCTCTTTAGCATAATGGGGAAACCGGTTTTATTAAAAATGGGGCTGAAACTGTTGCCCACAGTGGTTAAATATAATGCGCCATTTACAAAACCCATCATTAAAAACACCCTGTTCAGCCAGTTTGTGGGAGGGGAAACTTTAGAAGAAACCGCTACCGTTGCAGCAAAGCTGGGAAAATTCAATGTACAGATTATTCTCGATTATGCCGTTGAGGGAGGAAGCGATGGTGAAGCGGGTTTCGATCATGCCACCGGGGAGTTCCTCAAAGTTGTGGAGTATGCGGCTACCCAGCCAAATATTCCGTTTATGAGCATAAAACTTACCGGTATAGCCAGGTTTTCACTCATGGAGAAAGTTGATGCGTTTATGCGAAACAGTGAGGAAACCCTGATGAAGCGGTATATTCATGCACTGGATCTGTTACAACCAGAGGAAAAAGAAGAATGGTTAAGAGTGGTTGCCAGGCTTCAAAAAATTTCAGCAAAAGCAGCAGAAAAAAATGTAGGGATGCTGATTGATGCTGAAGACAGTTGGATACAGGACCCTGTGGATGCGGTTACCCTGCTGATGATGGATGCTTTTAACCATGGAAAAGCTATTGTTTTCAATACCCTTCAACTTTACAGGCACGACAGGCTTGCCTTTTTAAAAGACAGCCTAACGGCAGCGAGTGAACGAAATTTTATTCTTGGCACAAAACTGGTTCGTGGCGCTTATATGGAGAAAGAAAGGCAGCGGGCGGTTGAACATGGATACCCCTCACCTATTCAGCCAAATAAAGAAGCAACCGACAGGGATTTTAATAACGCCGTTACCATTTGCATTGAAAACATTCATCAAATTTCCTTAATTGTTGCTTCACACAACGAAGATAGCAATCTGCTAACCACCAGGCTTATGGATGAAAAGCATTTGCCCCACAACCATAACCACATACATTTCTCTCAGTTATATGGCATGAGCGATAACATCACTTTCAACCTGGCAAAGTCGGGCTTCAACGTAAGCAAATATCTGCCCTTTGGCCCTATTAAAGACGTAGTGCCATATCTGATGCGCCGTGCTGAAGAGAACAGTTCCGTTTCGGGGCAAACAGGCAGGGAACTCAGATTAATAAATAAGGAATTACAACGGCGCAAAGGGGAATAATTTGACTGAATGGTATTTCATTCAGCAGTTACAACCGGCGGATACATCTTACTTTATTCCGGGATGATTATAAATTTTTCCAGGGTTTAATAATACACTTCAATCTTTCGCAACTGGTACAATGCTACATTCATACAATGACTTACAGCGCGTAAAATGCAGCCAGATAGGGCAAACTGAAAATATTTAAAACCCCACTGAATTTTCTTCAGCGGAAAATTTTGGTTCGATTTTTTTTAATTCATATTTTGTACATGGGGGTAAGGGGCGGCAGCCCCGGGGAAGTGAAACTAAATAAATATAAAGCCTCACTGAATTTTCTTCAGCGCAAATTTTTGGTTCGAATTTTTAAAATCCATATTTTGTACATGGGGGTAAGGGGCGGCAGCCCCGGGGGGATAAAACTAAATAAACATAAAGCCATACTGAATTTTCTTCAGTGCAAATTTTTGGTTCAAATTTTTTAAATCCATATTTTGTACATGGGGGTAAGGGGCGGCAGCCCCGGGGGTATAAAAATAAATAAACATAAAGCCATACTGAATTTTCTTCAGCGTAAATTTTTGGTACAAAATTTTTAAATCCATATTTTGTACATGGGGGTAAGGGGCGGCAGCCCCGGGGGTATAAAAATAAATAAACATAAAGCCACACTGAATTTTCTTGAGCGTAAATTTTTGGTTCGGAATTTTAAAATCCATATTTTATACCCGGCGCAAAAAAAACAATTCATCAGCAATAGCTTATTCGCGTTCATCAAAACCGCCGGCCGGCAACCATAAACATTTGAACGACCCCCACATTGTATTTCCTGTTTTGAAGAATTTCCCTTCTTCCATCGGTTTTCTTTTTCCCAACTTCCTTTTCAGCAACATTCTTAATCAACTGCAAAAATGTAAATTTGTACACTATGGCAAAGGCTTCCGGTGAAACCCCCTTAATGCAACAGCACAATAGCATCAAAGCAAAATATCCAGATGCAATTCTACTGTTCAGGGTAGGCGATTTTTATGAAACTTTCGGACAAGATGCCATCATCAGCTCACAAATACTGGGAATTACCCTTACCAAAAGAAATAATGGCAATGCGGCTTCATCCGACCTGGCCGGGTTCCCACACCATGCACTCGAAACCTACCTGCACAAATTAGTGAAAGCAGGCTACCGGGTTGCCATCTGCGATCAGCTTGAAGATCCAAAAACCACAAAAGGCATTGTAAAAAGAGGTGTAACCGAACTGGTAACCCCCGGTGTTGCCACCAACGATAAATTACTTGAACACAACAACAATAATTTTCTTGCTTCCATATATTTCCAGCCACAATCTTCAGTTAATGATGAATTAGGCATTGCTTTCCTGGATATTTCTACCGGCGAATTTTTTATTGCAGAAGGCGATAAAGAATATGCCGAAAAATTACTCCAAACCCTGAAGCCTGCTGAAGTGATCTTTCAACGCAACAGGCAAAAAACATTTAAAGAATATTTTGGCGCCCATTTCTTTACTTATACCCTCGATGAATGGATTTTTTCGAAAGAATATGCCGAAGAACAACTGCTCCGTCATTTTGGAACACACAGCCTGAAAGGTTTCGGAATCGAAAACATGAACAATGGAATTATTGCATGTGGTGCAATTCTTCACTATCTGAAAGATACCGAACACCCCAACCTGCAACACATCACCGCAATACAACGCATTATCCGGAACGAACACCTGTGGATGGACAGGTTCACCATCCGTAACCTGGAATTGCTCAGCATATCTGAAAAAAGTTCATCGTTGTTTTCCACCATCAACCAAACCGTTTCGCCAATGGGCGCCCGGTTGCTCAAAAGGTGGATGCTGATGCCATTAAACAATGTAAACTCCATAAATGAACGGTTACATGCCGTTGAATTCCTGATAAAAGAAACAGATGCCCGGAAAAACCTGGGGCAATACATCAGGCAGGCCGGAGATGTGGAACGCCTTGCTGCAAAAATTCCTTTAAAAAAAATCAATCCGAGAGAATTACTCCAGGTGGCTAAAGGCCTTGCGCAAACCGAATCCATAAAATCACTTTGCAGCAGCCTGGGCAATACTTACCTCAACCGGCTTGCAGATTCGCTAAATGGCTGCCGGCTTATTTATGATAAAATCATAACAGAAATAGTTGAAAACCCGCCCGTGGCCGTAGGTAAAGGAAATCTGATTGCCATTGGTGTAAATGCCGAACTGGATGAACTAAAAGAAATTTCCAGCGGCGGAAAAAATTACCTTCTTCAGTTACAACAAAAGGAAGCTGATGCAACCGGAATCAGTTCATTAAAAATCGGTTACAACAATGTGTTTGGTTATTACCTGGAAGTAACCAACGTGCATAAAGAAAAAGTTCCCGATTCCTGGATCAGAAAACAAACCCTCACCAATGCCGAGCGGTACATTACTCCCGAACTAAAACAATATGAAGAAAAAATTCTTGGCGCCGAAGAACGCATCCTGCAAATTGAACAGCAACTTTACCAGGAACTCTTAAATGAATTACAGGATTACATTGCATTAATGCAGGTAAATGGTCATGTAATGGCTGTGCTTGATTGTCTCTGCAATTTCGCAAACATTGCAATTCTGTATCAATACAAAATGCCACTGGTGCATGAAAGATTTGATATGGAACTAATAGAAAGCAGGCACCCGGTAATTGAAAGAAACCTGCCACAGGGCGAATCTTATATCAGCAACAATATATTCCTGAATAACGAAACACAGCAAATTGTAATTCTTACCGGCCCAAACATGAGCGGGAAAAGCGCCATACTCAGGCAAACCGCCCTCATTACCCTGCTTGCACACATGGGTTCGTTTGTGCCCGCCCGTGAGGCAAGGATTCCCCTTACCGACAAGATTTTTACAAGGGTAGGCGCTTCAGATAACCTGAGCGGTGGCGAAAGCACTTTCATGGTGGAAATGAATGAAACCGCCAGCATCATCAATAACCTGAGTAACCGAAGCCTGGTATTGCTCGATGAAATCGGCAGAGGCACCTCTACCTTCGATGGCATTTCAATAGCCTGGAGCATTGCAGAATATTTACACCAGTCGCCTCTGCGGCCCAGGGTGCTGTTTGCCACCCATTACCACGAATTAAACGAACTGGAATCGCAATTTGAAAGAATCAAAAATTATCACATCACCAATCGCGAATCAGGAAATAAAATAATTTTTCTACGGAAACTGGCACCCGGCGGAAGCACACATAGTTTTGGAATTCATGTGGCCCGTATGGCGGGAATGCCACCTGCATTAATTAACCGGGCAAATGAAATTCTTACCGAACTGGAAAAATCGAGAGAGGGAGATGCCACACATTCAGGAAAAAATAACATTCATACCGCTATTCAGGAAGCCACTGCAGCAAAACTACAGTTGAATATTTTTGATGTACACTCCGCAACCTTTGAAGAAATAAGAAATACCCTTCAAAAAGTTGACATTAACAGGCTTACCCCGGTAGAAGCGCTGATCAAACTCCAGGAAATCAAATCTTTTATAAAATAGCTGTTAAATATAGCTGTTGCTTTGCAGCAAACCATTTATTCAGCAGGTCTTAAAATATATTTGCCGCGGAAATGCGAATCGCTTTATACAATTGTTTATTTATACTTTGTACTGTTTGTTCAATTGATTCATTCGGGCAATCAGGTTGCAGCACGCTGGGGCAAACCCCGTCTTCAGCATTCCCGGTTTGCGGCACTTCAACTTTTCAACAGGGCAGCGTACCCATTTGCGGAAACACAGCCGTACCCAACCCCTGCCAGAGCGGGCAAAATTTATTCACGGATAAAAACCCATACTGGTACCGCTTTACCTGTTACGCTTCCGGAACGCTTGGGTTCCTGATTACACCTAATACCATTTCGGATGATTACGACTGGCAGTTATTCGACATCACCAATAAAAATCCTAACGCCGTTTTTACTGATGCCTCCTGCTTTGTAGCCTGTAACTGGAGCGGCGATGGCGGACTAACGGGAGCTTCTAATGCAGGAAACTCTCTGGTACGATGCGACGGACCCGGTGTTCCCCTGTTTTCTTCAATGCCCAATATCATTGAAGGACACACGTACATTTTATTAATCAGCCATTTCACCAATAGCCAGGATGGATATGCACTGAGTTTTGGCGGAGGTTCGGCAGTTATTACCGATACCCTCACACCACACCTGAAATCAGTAAGGGCTTCATGCGATGCTTCCACCCTCAGCATCAAACTCAATAAAAAAATGAAATGCAGCAGCCTGGCTGCAAATGGTTCCGATTTTCAAATTGTAAACGGCCCTTCCATCAGTTCCGCAACGGGAATTGGATGTAATTCGGGCTTCGATTTTGATTCCATCAACATCACCCTTGCCACAGCACTTGCACCGGGTAATTATGTTATCAAATCAACGGTTGGTACAGATGGAAATACCCTGCTCGATAACTGCAACGAACCACTGCAAACAGGCGATTCACTTGAAATAGAAATTTTTGCACTGGCACCCACTCCAATGGACAGCCTCGTAACACCAGCCTGTGCGCCCGATCAATTAGAATTGATTTTTCCCAGGAAAATCAGGTGTAATTCCATTGCCGCAAACGGAAGCGATTTCAGCATCCAGGGGCCATACCCGGTAAATGTAATTTCCGCAGCAGGCAACTGCAACAACGGGCTTACAGATCGCATCACCGTACAGCTTTCCGCTCCGTTATATACCGGAGGAAATTTTCAGATCGTACTACAACAGGGATCTGATGGAAATACCCTCACCGATGAATGTGCGCAGGAAACTCCGGCTGGTTCTTTTCTTCCCTTCGTTATAAAAGACACCGTGAATGCAGCTTTCCAATTTACCATCGATTACAGTTGCACGATAAGTACAGTAAACTACACCCACAATGGTGCTCATAACGTAAATCAATTCCTGTGGACTTTCACCAATGGAACCAGCAACCTGCAAAATCCATCGCAGGGATATACCGATTTCGACCCGCAAACTACCACCCTGGTGGTGAGCAATGGCTTTTGTTCGGATACCGCCTCAGCCATCATCGTATTTTCAAACTATCTTAAAGCTGATTTTGAAGCCACATCATTAGTTTGCCCGGATGAACCCGTATCCATTCAAAATAACAGCACAGGAACCATCACCAGCTGGAACTGGACTTTTGGAAATGGCAACAGCTCTACGCTGCAAGACCCGCCCAACCAGCAATACCCAATATATCAAAATACTTACGATGTACTGATGACCCTGGTTATTACCAATAATTACGGCTGTAAAGATACCGCCGGGCAGGCCATTAAAGTAGTAAACAACTGCCGCATTGAAGTTCCAACTGCGTTTACGCCTAACGGTGATGGACTAAATGATTATCTCTATCCATTAAATGCTTACAAATCAAGAAACCTGAGCTTTGGTGTATATAACCGATTTGGCCAGCAGGTTTTCTTTACCCGCAACTGGCAGGTGAAATGGGATGGAAATTTTAAAGGGAATCCGGCTGAAACGGGAAATTACATCTGGTACCTTCAATATATTGATACCGATACCGGAAGACAGATAAACAGAAAAGGCAATACCCTCCTCATCAGGTAAAACGGTTCAACCCGGAATTGTTTCCTTACGGCCAGTACATTCCGGATCCGCCATTTTAAAGCCTCGTTAAAAATGAGGTATATCCTCTAAAATTCATCAACCTAATTCATAATCTGTTGTAGCTTTAAACATGTTTCTTCGTTACGCTCCTGTTTTTATTTTCTGTTTATGCTTCCACAACAGTGTGGTAAATGCACAATCCATTACCGGCGTGTGGGAAGGGATTATGGACGACGAATTCATCCAGATCAACATCCGGCAAAAAGGAAATCAGCTTTGCGGATATACTTACGATTATGTGCTTAATGACCGGACAAGCTACTGCATAGCACGCTTTGAGGGAAATTACAATGCTAAAAACAAACGCTGGTACATTACCGGCTCCAGTTTTATTGCCAACAGCGGCAGCCATATCCTCATGAAGATTGTAATGTGGTACGATCCCATGAAATCAAAACGAACCCTGAAGGCCGTATTGGTGATGAGGGGCGGATTAAACATTCCCATGAGCGAGCCGTTTGAACTCAACAAAATTTCCAATTCCCCATACAAAATGCCTAAATGGGCAGATGTAAGCCCATGTTTCCCCGAACCGAAAACAAAACCCGCCACCCCCGTATTGCCCGATAAAAAAACAGCTCCGCGCAACAATACGGTGAAACCCCAAAACAAAAAGCCTCCTGCTCCTCCACCTGCTCCCCGGAAACCGGATAGCATGGAAGAAAAAAAATTGCCGCCTCCACAACCTGCCCCTCCCGAAAAAAAGGAAGCCGCACCTGTTGCCCCATCCATCATTACCCAAAAAATGGGAGAAAGGATACAAACCGAACAAAGCAGGGTGGTAATTCATTCAAACCACCTGAACCTGAAACTGTTTGATAACGGTACGGTTGATGGCGATACGGTTTCTGTTTTTTATAACGGTAAGCTGTTGGTGAGCCATCAGGGGCTTTCGGAAAAACCCATTAACCTGGATATTGACCTCGACAGCACGGTATCTATCCATAAGATCACCCTGTATGCCGAAAACCTCGGAAGCATACCGCCAAACACCGCAATGATCATTGTAACGGCAGGGAATAAACGCTTTGAACTTCGCTCAAAAGCCAGCCTTGAGGAAAATGCCGTACTGGTTTTTGAATATCAGCCGGAGGACGAAAATAAACTGAATGATTAAAGCCGGATCTTTTCTACAGCAGGGTGGTCTTCAGCAGGTTCACTACATGATCAACCTCTTCTTTGGTATTGTGATGAGAAAAGCTGAACCTTACGGTAACCTGGTTGGGGTTGTTGTTGATGGCCCTGATTACATGGCTGCCCTGCTCTGCCCCTGAAGTACATGCACTACCACCGCTTGCACAAATGTTATTGATATCCAGGTTAAACAAAATCATCTCCGACTTTTCTGTTTTTGGGAAACTGACACTTAAAACCGTATAAAGGCTCCGGCCTAAAACATCGCCGTTAAAGCCAACGCCGGGGATGTGTTTTTTAAGCTGTTCGTGCATATAATATTTAAGGGTACCAACCTGGGCGCTGTCGGTTTCATAATTTTCCATTGCCAGTTCAAGGGCTTTGGCAAAACCAACAATACCATAAATATTTTCGGTTCCTGCACGCATATTGCGTTCCTGCGCACCACCATGAATAAAGGGCCTGATCTTTACATTTTCATTAATGTACAGAATGCCCACACCTTTTGGCCCGTGAAACTTATGTGCAGCGCCGGTAATAAAATGAACGGGGGTATTTCTTAAATCGATGGGCAGGTGGCCAACGGTTTGCACCGTATCGCTGTGAAATATGGCATTGTACAATTTACACAGGTTGCCTACAGCCTCAACATCAAGCAGGTTCCCGATTTCGTTATTCGCATGCATCAGGCTCACCAACACCCGTTCTTCCGAGGCGGCAAGCAATTCTTCCAGGTGTTCAATATCGATATGGCCATTGGGCAACAATTTTACAAAACTGCGTTTCACCTGGTCTTCATTATCCAGAAACTCAACCGCATGCATAACCGCATGGTGTTCGATGGGAGATGTTATGATATGCCGGCAGCCAAGATCCCGGATCGCGGAAAGGATTGCAGTATTATCACTTTCTGTTCCGCCACTGGTAAAAAATATTTCTGCAGGATGTGCATTAAGCAACCTGGCTACCGATTTCCGGGCATTTTCCACCGCCAGCCTGGTTTCTCTGCCATACGAATAAATGGATGACGGGTTTCCAAATTTTTCGGTGAGATAAGGCATCATGGCTTCAAGCACCCGGGCATCTAAAGGGGTGGTAGCAGCATTATCAAAATAAATCCTTTTCATTGTTGGCTTTAGCATTTAGTTTGCCATGGCTTCCCTGATGTCCTTCATAATGCGCAGGGCAATATTGTTGGCAGTAGTTTCAAAATTACTTTCCGCATATATCCTGATGATGGGCTCGGTGTTGCTGGTTCGTAAATGAACCCAGTCATTATCAAATTCAATTTTCAGCCCGTCTTCTGTATTCATAGGTCGGTTCTTGTATTTCTGTTCAATTTTAGCAAACACCTCATTAATATTTGCACCATCGTTCAGCGCTATTTTGTTTTTACTGATCACATAGTTTGGATAGCTGTTCCTGAGCTGACCAATGCTTTTGCCCCATTTTGCCAGGTGGGTAAGAAAGAGCGCAATACCGGCAAGGGCATCGCGGCCATAATGAAGATCCGGAACAATAATGCCCCCATTCCCCTCTCCGCCAATCACGGCATCCTTTTCCTTCATCCGGTTCACCACATTCACTTCGCCCACAGCACTGGGAAAATAACTGCCCCCATGCTTTACCGTTATATCTTTTAATGCACGGGTAGATGACATATTGCTCACCGCATTTCCTTTCCTGTTTGAAAGGATATAATCGGCCACGGCCACCAGGGTGTATTCTTCACCAAACATACTCCCGTCTTCACATACAAAACAAAGCCTGTCCACATCGGGATCAACTGCAATACCCAGGCCGGCTTTCTGCTTTACCACTTCCTGGCTAAGCCCCTTCAGATTTTCGGGCAGGGGTTCCGGATTATGCGCAAACTTCCCGTTTACCTCGCTATTCAGCAGTTCAAAATCGGCAACACCCAATTCCCGAAATAATTTGGGCAGGGCAATTGCGCCGGTACTGTTTATCACATCGGCAACAATGCGGAAGTTGGCGGCTTTAATGGCCGGAACATCTACAAGAGGATGGTGGAGAATGGCTGCAATGTGTTTATCCAGCATATCATCATTACGGGTAATTTCCCCGAGCTTATCTACCGGAGCAAATTCAAATGATTCGGATGCGGCGATATCTAAAATCGCCTGCCCATCGGCAGCATTTACAAATTCGCCCTTTTCATTTAACAGTTTAAGTGCGTTCCATTCTTTAGGATTATGACTGGCCGTAATAATTATTCCTCCGTCAGCCTTCAAAAAAGTTACGGCCATTTCTACGGTTGGGGTAGTGCTGTAATCGAGGTCAATCACATCAATGCCCAGCGAAACGAGCGCAGCATTAACCAGGTTGCGAACCATTTCACCGCTCATTCGCCCATCTCTTCCTACCACAACCCGCATTTTTTTTCCGGTATTATTTTTATTGATCAGCCAGTAGCCATAAGCAGCAGTAAATTTAACCACGTCGGGAGCAGTGAGGTTATCTCCGGTACGGCCCCCAATTGTTCCTCTGATACCCGATATACTTTTAATGAGCGCCATAAAAAAAATTAGGCCGCAAAGATAACGCAATACCGGCAAAAGAAGATGCCAATAACCGCTGTAACCCGGCAAGGGAACGAAAACAAAAACTGTGAAACACTTACCTTTGATATATGCAGGATTGGTACAGGAACTGGTTTAACTCGCCTTATTATTACCAGTTATATGATAACAGAAACGAAAAGGAAGCTTCCGATTTTATACATGCTTTAATGGGCTTTCTTAAGCCTTCAGCGGGGGTAAAAATGCTGGATGCCGCGTGCGGAAAAGGACGTCATTCGGTAGAGCTTGCCGAAATGGGGTTTGAAGTTACCGGTATCGACCTCAGTGAAAACAGCATATCCGAAGCGCAACAAAACCAGGCGCCCAACCTTGAATTTTATGTTCACGATATGCGGCTGCCTTTTCGCATTAACTTTTTCGATTACGTTTTTAATTTCTTTACCAGCTTTGGATATTTTCCTTCCCAGCGGGAGAACGACAATGTAATTCGCAGCATTGGCAGCGCCTTAAAACTTAACGGAACTTTTGTAATAGATTACCTGAACGTTCAGTATGCAAAACTTCACCTTATCCCGAGATACACAAAACGTGCGGGTAATGTGAATTTTGAAGTAACCAAGTGGCAGGACGAATTTCATTTTTTTAAGAAAATCAGGGTTGATGATCCAGCTTTAAAGGAACCACTCATCTTCACCGAAAGGGTGGCCAAATTTTCGCTCGGCGATTTTACCGAAATGCTTTCATATCGCGGAATGCAGGTAAAGGAAGTGTTTGGTGATTACCGGCTAAACCCTTACTCTTTTCACGACTCTCCCCGCCTCATTATTGTTGCCGAAAAAATCAGGATAGCGCTTTAGCAGATTATTTATTATTTATCAGCATCCACCGGGCTGTTTCATAAATGGCAGAAGTGAGTTCAGACATGTGCTTAATGGCAGAATCGCGCCCGGCCTCCGTTAAAGGCGGTAAGCCTTCTTTAACGGGAACAAGCTCGTCTTTTTTAAACCTGATGTTTTTCCGGTAAAAATAATCGTTGCCCACCACCCCAATCCAGCCGGGGGCATGATAAATAATGAATGCCGCATCTTCTTTTTTCAACGGATCGAGCAAATCGCGCCCGAGGGTATAATTTCGATAGGGCTGTTGAATCATTCCGGCAATGGTAGGCAATACATCAATCTGCGAAACGGTTTCGTGGCGGGTTTGAGGTGTTATCAGCGCGGGCGAATAAAACAACAGGGGGATATGCTCATCCGAAAGCCGTTGCTCCGTCCAGGCATTGGGATAAATATTCCCTACATTACCTTCCAGCCCGTGATCGCCAACAAAAACAAAAATGGTATTGTTGAAATATGGTTCCTTTCTTGCAGAATCCATAAATTTTTTGAAGCAATAGTCGGTATAGGCAAAAGCATTAAATTCTTTGAGGGATTCGAATCCATTTTTAAGCAGTTCCTCTTCCGGAATTTGTCTTTGAACAAAATCGGTATCTGCGGGAGGCAGGTTGTACGGACGGTGATTGTCGGCGGTTTGGATGATGGCAAAGAAAGGCTTTTGCTGCTTTGCAAAAACCCGGTTTGCTTCTTTAAATAAATCTTTATCGCTGATGCCCCATACATTTATTTTTTCCGACTTGTACTTTCCTTCTTCGTAAATATTAATGCCTTTGATGTTGTTGAGCAGTCCCTTAAAATTATTGAACTGGCTTCTCCCGCCAATAAAATAATATTTATCATACCCTTCAAAATCGTTTATGATACAGCGTTGTTTAACGCTTTTTTCATTCCGGGTAGAAAATTTACTGAGCTGTACATCGGGAATTCCGGTAAGCAGGGCAAACATGCCCCTGGCTGTTCCAAATGTGGGTGAAAAACACCTGTCGAAAAAAATTCCTTCCTTACACATCTGGTTGAAATAAGGTGTTGCATTAAGCGGGTTTCCACTCATGCTGCTTTTGTACATGCTGAAACTCTCGCAAACCACCAGCACTATATTGGGCTGGGTTTCCAGCGAGTGGCTACCGGGTTGGCCTACCCGAAGATACGGGTCGCCCGCAACAGGACGCTGATGAATATTCAGGAAACTGGCTATCCTTGGGTAATATTCTTTTGCATTATTATGGGTATCCGGATCTCGAAACCTCAGGGTAGTAAAAAAATTCTGGAAAGGATTGAGTGCAAGATTACTCTTAAACTCATCATTCAACCCAAAGGCCCGGTAAAAGTTTAATGGTTTTACCGTAAAGAAACCATACATAAACCAACCCAGTATTACCAGGGCTGCCAGGTGCCATCGCCTGCGGTAAGAAAATTTATGGATATCCTGGTTTCTGTCTTCAATACCCACATGGGTTCTCCTGAACATCCATACCATCATGATAACCGCCCCGGCTAACCCAAGCAATATCCAAACCACCGGGTAGGTTTGCCATACCATTTGCAGACTTTCCCTGGGGTCTTCCATAAAAATAAGGGCATCGGCATTTAACCGGGCACTGATGTAGGCAAACTGGCCAAAATCTGCACCGAAAAAAAACAGCACCAGAAGGGTAAGAAACCCAAGATAAATGGTCCAGAAAGATTTCATCTTATGGCTGTAAAAAGGAGAGAACCGGGGTATTGCTGAAAAAAGGGCTATCGGAAAAAGAATAAAGGCAATCCAGCGTAAATCATATTTCAATCCAAGCCAAAAAGAAGGCAATAAATCTGAAATAGCAATATTTGCCGGTTTAAAAAAATACACCGTGGCCATTCTAAACCCGGTGAAAATAGCGAGATAAATTAAAAACAATTTAACCAGCCATTGGATGGTTTTGGAAACCCGCCATTTTTTTAGCATGATGAAATTGAATTAATTAAAATTGAAGGTGCAAATTAGTTTTTCTTCTGATTATGTGTTGTAAGGTAGCGGGTTGTTTCATAAAAGCCTAGCGCCAGGTTTTTCATCCGCTCTCTTTTTGCCGGGCGGTTGCCAACATCGTCGGTATGATCGCTCAATATAGAAACCATTTTCTCCCTTCCCGATTTCAGGTTTTGCCAAAAATAGAAACTATCGGATACCATGCCGATTGTCTTTAAATCGTGGTCAATAATAAAGGCCATCGGATCCTGGTTGCGCGCATCCGAACTATCCAGCATATTTCTTCCCATACCCGAATACCGGTAAGGTTGCTTCATGATTCCGGCCAGAGTGGGCAGCAAATCAAGTTGCGAACAGACATCGTTTACCTTCCCTGCCTTAATAAAGCCGGGCGCATAATAAAGCAGGGGAATATGCTCTGCCGTAAGGCCTTCGGAGGTATATGCAGGCGGAAGCACAGCTTTCCCATCGCCCCTGATTCCATGATCGCCAACAAAAACAAAAATCGTGTTTTTATAATAGGGCATTGTGGCCACCTTATTCATAAATTGTTCAAAACAAAAATCGGTGTAGCGGAAAGCGTTATACTCATCGTTGCTTTCAAAACCATATTTCTGCAGTAAGGAATCCGGCAATTGTTTTTTAGGAAAGGCATCCAGATCTTCGTGAGGAATGGTATAGGGGCGGTGGTTATCGGCAGTTTGAATGATGGCAAAAAACGGTTTTGATTCTTTAGCCAGGATACCAGCCGATTCAAGAAGTAGATTTTTATCGCTTACTCCCCATACGTCTAATTTGGGTGCTTTAAAATCGGGTTGTGAGTACATCTTCAATCCAAGAATATTATTCGATAACAACCCCTGGATATTTGCCCAGGTAGGGTTTCCACCCAAAAAGTAATAGTGTTCGTATCCTTTAAAAGCATTCACAAGCGTGTGCTGATCAACCGCCCCGGGATTCCGGCTTGCCGTACTCACTTCCTCCACATCGGGCAAACCGGTAATGGTTGCCCATACTCCCCTGGCCGTTCCAAACGCAGGGCTAAAACAACGGCTAAAAAACAATCCTTCATTGCACAGGTTATTAAAAAACGGCGTAGTATTCAGGGGGTTGCCGCTCATGCTGCTTTTATACATGCTGAAGCTCTCGCAAATCACTAATATGATATTGGGCTTTTGAACAAGGGTATCCAAAGGTTGATAAACCCGTTCATAATTCAATGCAGAAGAATCGGGATGCTTTACTCCCAGCCAGTTGCTCATCAACGGGTAACTGGCTTTCACTTTTTCCAGGCTGTATCCATTAGAGCGAATCTTTAACGTGCTAAAAAAAGACTGGAGTGGATTTAATGCAGTATTCGATCTGAAATCATTCTTCAGTAAAAAAGCATCACTCCAGCGAAGCGGAAACTGCCCTAACTTACCAAAGCTAATCCCGCCAAGTAGCAAAACAAAAATGAAATAAGTAAAAAAATTCCGTTTCTTACTGTGGGTAATTTTACCGGAAACCAAAAGTGAATTCAGATAACGGTTATGCCAGTACGAAAAAAGGACAACGCCTGCAATAAGGATAAAAAATATCCACCCCATTGGATAGGATTCTTTCATCATGGAGAATGAAATGGCGGCATCACCTAAAAAGTTAAGTACACTGGCATTTAATTTCTGGTGCAGGTAATCGTAATGATAGTAATCGGCAATGTTGAAAACCAGCAATGCCAGAAAGGTGAGCGGGATAAGCATTTTCCAAAACCAAACTGCTCCCCTGCTTTTAAACGGGTTCAGAAAGGGGATGGCGTTTAACAGCAAAATGCCTAATGTGATAATGGAAAGAAATTTGAGATCGTACCTGATGCCCAGTACAAAGGCCGATCCGCTGAACGGCAGGTTATGGGGGCGGTAACGAAAGAAGAAAATAAACCGGTAAGCCATCATCACCAACAGGAAAAACAGCATGATTCCAAGCACCCACCTGATCAACCGCGGTAACTTTAAAAATAAGGCCATCCAAGTAATTTATTAGGAGCCGCAAAATTAGTTTAATTATTTTTGATGTTGTTTTAAACTAATGAATTTACAGGAAACAGATAAAGCCATCTTCAAATTTATAAACCACGGGTTATCCAACCCGTTTTTCGACCAGGTGATGCCCTTCATCCGAAACCAGCATTTCTGGAGCCCTTTCTACATTTTTATGGTGGTTTTTATCCTGGTAAACTTTAAAAAGAACAGGGGCTGGTATCTGCTGTTTGCCATTGGCACGGTTATCGTTTCAAATTTTGTAAGCAGCGATCTTATAAAAGGGAATATCTACCGCCTCAGGCCCTGCAACGATGCCTCTCTTGCAAGCTATATTAATGTTTTGGTGGGTTACAAACCACAAAGCTCAAGTTTCACTTCCTCCCATGCCGCCAACCATTTTGCCATGGCCACCTTTTTTTATTATACCCTGAAAAATTATCTCGGTAAATTAAGCTATCTTTTTTTTGTATGGGCCTTTGTTATTTGTTTTGCCCAGGTGTATGTAGGTGTTCATTTTCCGTTCGATGTATTTGCAGGTGGTGTAATTGGTTTTGTTTTAGGATATTTGCCGGCAAGGAATTTTAATAAAAACTACGGATTAGTCCGTGCTGCATGACCGAAGTATTCATTATCATTTTACTGATTTTCATTAACGGGCTTTTTGTGATGACCGAAATAGCCTTAGTGAGTGCCCGTAAATCGAGGTTGGAAACACAGGCCAATAAAGGCGACCTGAAAGCGAAAGTAGCCCTTGCACTTTCGGAAAACCCCGAGAAATTTTTAAGCACCGCACAAATAGGCATTACCCTTATCGGAATCCTTACCGGGGTATATTCTGGAGAGAAACTGAGCCATCACCTTCAGCCTTATATTTCCATGATAGACGGACTGGAACCTTATTCAAATTCAATCGCCACAACGGTTATCGTAATCATTGTAACTTTTCTTTCCATCATATTCGGCGAACTCATTCCTAAAAAAATTGGCCTGCTAAAGGCTGAAAGTATTGCCCGCCAGGCGGCAAGCCCCATAAATTTTCTCTCCACCCTCATGCACCCGTTTGTATGGCTGCTTTCAGAAATCACCAACCTTATTTTCAGGGCGTTAAAAATATCCAAAAACGCCAACAATGCGGTTACGGAAGAAGAGATAAAAGCCATCATTTCGGAAGGCTCTGAAATTGGCGCCATTGAAGAAGACGAAAAGGAAATCATTGAAAGGGTATTTCACCTGGGCGACCGAAACATCACTTCGCTGATGACCCACCGCACGGATATTGTTTGGGTAGATGAAAAAGACACCGTGCAGGAATTTAAAGACAAGTTTGCCCAAATTGTGTATAGCAGTTTTCCCGTTTGTGAAGGCAACATCGATGAAATTAAAGGAGTTGTTTATGTAAAAGACCTGCTAAAGGCAGGCCCGCAGGCCACTATGGCCACACTGGCAAAACCCGCACTTTTTGTTCCGGAAAATAATAAAGCCTACCAGTTGCTCGAAAAATTTAAAGAAACAAAAATACATTCCTGCTTTATTGTAAATGAATACGGAACCCTCGAAGGCATGATCACCCTAAACGATATCCTCGAAGCCATTGTGGGTGATGTTCCGCAAACCGGCCAGGAGGAGTATGAAATTATTACACGGGATGATGGTTCTTACTTAGTAGACGCACAGATCCACTTTTACGAATTCCTTGCCTACTTCCAAAAAGGCGATTGGGAAGTGGATGCTGATTTTGATACCCTTGCCGGTTTTGTGCTTCACGAACTGGAACACATTCCCGAAACCGGCGAAAAGTTTGACTGGCGCGATTTTACGTTCGAAATTATTGATATGGACGGGCAGCGGATCGATAAAATCCTGGTAACCCTTTCCGAAGAACTTAAACAGGAACTTGAAGACGACAATTAAAACTTTATCCGCAACACCGAATCGGGGTTTACCAGTTTTCTGCTTTCCCTTTTACTCCCCTCAACCACATGAAAGATCCCCGCTTGTTCCGGATGCTCCCTGTACAGCAAAGTACTGTTGAAGTACACTTCTCTTAAACTACCGGTAAAGGGTAATTGCATATATACATTCACCGCATCTTCTTTTATTTCGTAACCCAAAAAACTGAATTTAACCGCTTTTCCGTTTACCTGCACTTCAAGGTGTTTGTTCACATAAAAATTAACCCTCGCTTCGGCGGTATCTCTATTTCCCGGATTTGTGAGGTTGATGTGAGATCCGTCATTTTTTAAAGCGTCTTCAAAATCATCGGTAAAAAGCCTGCAGGTAAGCTCCAGCAAATGTTCAGCCCTGTTGTTTTTCAGTTCCACCACACTAACATAATATGGGTGCATTTCTCCATTATTAAACAGAAACAGGGAAAACAAAATCCATTTAAATAAAACTGATGCCACTTATATCCTGTATTTTCAAAATGAAAAGGTAAATATTGATATTTGTTTACAAAATTAAAAGAACAGAAGGTAATGATGAGTGAATTTTGGTTTTACTGGAAAATTGGCTGGGAGCATATCATGAGCATCAATGCACTCGATCATATCCTGTTTTTAGTGGCTCTTTCGGTAATTTACCTGCCCCGCAACTGGAAGCAGGTACTCATTTTAGTTACCGCTTTCACCATTGGCCATTCGTTAACTTTATTGCTCAGCGCAACTGATTTAGTAAGGGTTTCATCGGCATGGGTGGAATTTCTGATACCACTTACCATTATCGGTTCGGCAATGTTCAGTATCTTACACCGGAAACAACAACCTGCTAATCTTCATATTAATTACCTTATAGCCCTGTTGTTTGGATTAATACATGGCCTCGGATTTGCAAACAGCATCCGGTTCATGCTAATGGATGAACAACGTTTAACCCTTCCCCTTTTTGGTTTTAACCTGGGCTTAGAGGCAGGGCAAATTGTAATGGTATTGATTTTGCTATGGTTGAATTACATAATTCAAGAAAAATTAAATATAAAAAAAACAAATTGGGTGATTGTTGTTTCAACATTTGCAGCATTCTCTGCATTGATCATGACCATCCATAGATTTCCTGTTAACCTGTTTTAAAATCAGTATTTGAAATGAATAAGTACCGCTATCTGCTTTTTGTTGCATGTTTATCTTTTATGCTTCCGGCTACAGCACAAAATATTCTTAATAACCCGGGCAGTAACCATGGCAATAAATTTGAACAACTGGGGACCATTCTGCCTACTCCTAATGAATACCGCACAGCAAGCGGAGCACCGGGGCCAAAATACTGGCAACAAAGATGTGATTATGATATCACCTGCGAACTGGATGAACCCAACAGAAAACTATCAGGCAAAGAAATAGTTACCTATTACAACAACTCTCCAAATGACCTTACTTACCTGTGGCTGCAGTTAGATGAAAATGCAAACAGCACAAAGAATAATTCGGGATACCAGACCAGTTCCACTTTTCAAAAACACCTTTCGGCCGATGCTGCAAACAGGATGGCAGGAATAACCGATAAGGAATATGGCGACAACATCACTTCGGTTACTGATGAATTCGGCAAAAAACTTGATTTTACCATAAACAAAACCATGATGCGGATTGAATTGCCACAGCCCCTGAAACCCGGGCACCAGTTCAAATTCAGTGTAACATGGAATTATTTCATTACCGACAGGAATAAATTCCGGGGTCGTGGAGGATTTGAATATTTTCCCGGTGATGGAAATGATTTGTTTACCATGACCCAATGGTATCCCCGGCTTTGCGTGTATAGCGATTTTCAGGGCTGGCAAAACCACCAGTTTACCGGAACCGGCGAATTTGCACTCACTTTTGGCAATTTTCGGGTAAGCATTACCGTTCCATCCGATCATATAGTGATGGGTACAGGACAATGCCAAAACTATACCCAGGTACTTACCGAAAATGAATTGGGACGCTGGAAAAAAGCCCAAACTGCAAAAGATGTGGTGGAAATTGTAACCCTCCCGGAAGCAAAGAACAAAGAACTTAAAAAAGCCACTTCAAAAAAGACCTGGATCTTTAAGGCCGATATGGTTCGTGATTTTGCATGGGGAAGCAGCCGGAAATTTGTTTGGGATGCAATGCCCGTATATGTGGAAGGGAAAAAAGTAATGTGCATGAGCGCCTACCCAAAAGAAGCGTATAACCTTTACCGAAAGTACAGCACAAAGTTAGTTGCACATACCATAAAAAGCTATTCCCACTTCACCATACCCTACCCCTACCCGGTAGCTCAAAGCATTGAGGCAAGTAACGGAATGGAATACCCGATGATTTGTTTTAATTTTGGCCGTTGCGAGCCGGATGGCACCTATAGTGAAGCAACCAAAAACGGGATGATTGGGGTGGTCATTCATGAAGTGGGACATAACTTCTTCCCCATGATCATCAACAGTGATGAACGCCAATGGACCTGGATGGATGAAGGGCTGAATTCTTTTTGCGAATACCTTACCGAACAGTTGTTCGACAGCAATTTCCCATCCAGAAGAGGGCCTGCATATAAAATTACCGATTACATGAAATTGCCCAAAGGAGAGTTGGAACCGATCATGACCAATAGTGAGAACATCAATCAGTTTGGCAACAATGCTTACGGAAAACCCGCAGCCGGCCTGAACATCCTCCGTGAAACCATTATGGGAAGGCCACTCTTTGATTATGCCTTTAAAGAATATGCAAGGCGCTGGGCTTTTAAACACCCTACCCCTGCCGATTTTTTCCGTACCATGGAAGATGCCAGCGCCGAAGATCTCGACTGGTTTTGGAGAGGATGGTTTTTTGGTACCGACCCCTGTGATATTTCGCTCGATTCGGTAAGATGGGGAAAAATTGAAACCAATAAGGATTATACCCCCCAGCCTCCAAAAACTTACCGCATAAATATGGATCGGCCTATTCTTGACAAGTTCGATGACATCTCCAGGATTAGAAATCAAATGGATAAAAATATCGTGTTTGCCACCGATGCAGATACCTCCCTTCGCGATTTCTACTGGTATTACGACCGTAACCTTGTAAAAATTGATACCAGTGGTGCCGAAATTACCAGGTCTTCAGGTTCCGAACCGGAATCAGCCGCCGCAACAGAAATTTTTCCTTATAAGTTTCAATACGAACTCAACTTTTCAAACAAGGGAGGATTGGTTATGCCCATCATTATTGAATGGACGTTTACCGATGATTCGGTGCAGACAGACCGTATCCCTGTTCATATCTGGAGAAAAGATGAAAACCATGTTTCAAAAACCTTCATTTTCAAAAAAGAAGTGAAATCAATAAGGATTGATCCTTACCGAGAAACAGCAGATATTAATGAAGACAATAATCTATGGCCGGTATTAAAACAACCATCATCATTTGAACTATATAAAAACAGAAACCAACTTCCACGAGGTGCAGGAAATGAAATACCCAACCCCATGCAGCGGATAGTTAATTGAAAATCAAATATTAATAATTCAATTTTTAGAATATATCAGAAAAAAGTACAGTTTATGCTGTTATCTTAGAATTTCTTTTTTAATTTTATACTTAAATCTCATAGGCTCCCGCCTATACCTCTCTGTAATCCAATCCCCCCAATATCGCTATCTCTTTAAAAGTGCATCGGAATTTGTATGCATGTTTTTAAGTGAAACTGTCAATATCCCGGAAAAGTTCAATTGTTTAACTCTACAAACCTGTTGACATGAAAAAAATTTCACTCATGAGATCAAAGCTTTTAGCCTTTGGTACATTCGTAATTATTACGGTCTTATCCCTGGCCGGAACCTCACTATCTGCGCAGATGTTCTGTGAAAACGAGTTGGTTTATTATAACGAAAATTTTGGAGTTGGCACTACGGCAGTTTCAAACAACCATGTATTAACAAATGGCACCCTCGAATTTACACCTAATGGAATAATGGAAACGGATGGAACTTACCGGGTAATTAATAGTACCTGGCAAAAACCAGAATGGCACAATTCTGCCGATCATACTCCCGGCGATGTAAATGGAAGAATGATGGTAATCAACGGTTACGACGGTAATTTTTATCGGGTAGAATTAACTTCCAATCAATCAGGATTTCAACCCGGCGATTATGGCCTGAGTGCATTTGTAATGAATGTAAATACACCGGGAACCTGCTCACCTACCACTGCACTACTTCCTTCACTTACACTTACTGCAGAATATCTTGATGAATCAGGAAACTGGGTAAAATTTATGGGAGCGCCTTTCACTACCGGAGAGGTTCCACAATCGGCCGAACCAACATGGGTACAATTAGGCGGCATCTTAACCCTTCCCGCATTAAACAACAATTACATTACCCATACCGTTAGAATCACCATTGGGTCTGCCACTGAGGGTGGATGTGGAAACGACTTTGCATTAGATGATATTCATTTTGCCACCTGCCCTTCCGGTGGCCCGTTGCCGGTGGCCTTCCTGGGTATTGATGCAAGACAAAAAGGAAACGGTGTGAATGTAGAGTGGTCAACCTCTTCTGAATATAACAACAAATATTTCGTTGTTGAACGCAGTAACGATGGTGGACACACCTGGTTCACCGCCACAAAAGTAAACAGCCAGGGCAATAGCAATACAAGACACGATTACAGCAGCTTTGATGCAAAACCCCAGCTTGGATTGAACTACTACAGGGTTCGCCAGGTTGATTTTGACGGAACGTCTAAATTTTCTTCAACTGTTGTGGTAAAAGTTAATATCGATAAAACATCAGGAACCGTTTTAACCAATCCTTTCAGGACAGACATTACCCTTGATTTTCTAAGTTCACGAAGCCAGATGTTAAATGCAAGGGTTTTCGATAACATGGGCAGAATGGTAATTAATCAGCAGCTAAGCCTCAACGGAGGAACCAGCCGTAAGATTATTCCTGCAAGCCGGTTACAAACAGGCATGTACATTATACAGGTAATAGATGATGAAGGAAACGTAATTGTAAACAGCAAGCTGGTAAAAATGTAATTTGTAATAACAGAAAATAAATTAAGAAGCCGCATCAGGAATATTTTGATGCGGCTTTTTTTATGATCAGGGTATTATTTAAATACAGATCCATTCCTCAAAACCCTTCCCTCACAACAGCCTCTTTTGATATGCCAAGCGATGCCAGTTGTTTTTCTACTGCATTCATCATAGGATCTGGACCGCAGAGGTAAAAATAGTTAAGATTCGTTTCGATGTACTTTTTAATCAGTTCAGCAGATACAAAACCATGCTCGTAACCCTGCCGTTCTTCATCTGAAAGAATGTTGATAAAATTTTTACCTAACCATTTATTGAATTCATCTTCACGAATTATATCCGCTTTTGTTTTATTGGCAAAAATCAATTTGTTGTTTCCAATCTCGTTTTTCTTTTCCAGGCTTTTAAAAATGGCAATAAAAGGAGTAATACCTGCCCCGCCGGCAATAAAAACCCCCTCACCCTTATAATTTATATCTCCATATACATCACCCACAATTAATTCATCGCCACTCTTTACCGAAAGCAACTGACTGGTAACTCCATTGTGCGATGGATAGGTTTTAATATTAAACTCGATGTGATCATCTTCAGGAAGTGAAGTAAAGGTGAATGATCTTAATTCCTGTTCCCATCCCGGTTTATTAATGGCTATATCGGCAGCCTGCCCCGGTTTAAAAGTTAATGAAGCGGGCTTTTCAGCAATTATTCTTAACACATCGTGGGTGAGATTACTGATGGAATTAATTTTTACTTTATGAGACATGTTGTAGGTTTTACAAAACAGTTAAATAAGCGAAAGCGTACAGCCCGAATACCAGGGTTTATCCTAATCAGAATTACCGGGGCTACAGCTATTGAAATACATTACGGCATATCGCTATAACAAGATTTCCAAAAGAATGTTTTAAAGTTTCATCCGGGAATCAGTTCAGATTTTCATTCCATCTCCGGAAACTATACCGGAGCAGGAAAAGGCAGATCAAAATTTCAAAAGCCCAAAAAAGTTTTTAGTGTTTTAAAATGAAATTGAATTTAAAAAAGAACCGGTGCAGGCACACCCCATTTTTCCATATTGGAATTCGCAAAATCATCTTTGTATTTTTCGGGAACATCTCCATTAAGCATTGCGCCTAATTTTACGGAAGGGAATATCTCTTCATAAGTAAGCATTTCATTCAGCGAAACCCTCCTGTATATATGAGAACGGGTAATGTTCTTCATGTCATCCAAACCGGATGCGCCAAGCAATTCAACAAAATTTTCGATGGTTCCTTTGTGGTAATTGGCAACCCGCACTTTTTTATCTTCCACAACCAGGCCAACTGTGAGTTGCGGATCCTGAGTGGTGATTCCTGTTGGGCATTTGTTGGTATTGCAAAGCAAGGCCTGAATACAACCAAGCGCCATCATCATTGCCCTTGCCGAGTTGCAGGTATCGGCACCTAAAGCAATGGCACGCGCTATATGAAATGCGGAAGAAATTTTTCCGGAAGCAATGATCCGGATGTGTTTCCTGATGTTCATCCCAACCAGGATATTATGCACAAACGCCAACCCGTCAATCATAGGCGCTCCAAGATAATTTGAAAATTCGGGAGGGGCAGCGCCTGTTCCTCCTTCACCACCATCCACCGTGATAAAATCAGGGTAAATATCTAAATGAATCATGGCCTTACAAATGGATATAAATTCACTCTTATGCCCTATGCACAATTTAAAGCCCACAGGTTTCCCTCCGGAGAGTTCCCTGAGTTTTTGAATAAACTGAATCATTTCCAACGGGCTGTTGAAAGCAGAATGAAATGGCGGGGAGATTACTTTGGTATGCGGTTTCACATGGCGTATCCTGGCAATTTCTTCGTTATTTTTTGAAGCTGGTAAAATTCCTCCATGCCCCGGCTTTGCACCCTGAGAAATTTTAAGTTCAATCATTTTTACATTTGGGTGCTTCGATTTTTCTGAAAATAACCGGGGATCAAATTTTCCATCTTCATCCCTGCATCCAAAATATCCGGTTCCTATTTGCCAGATGATATCACCGCCATGTTTTAAATGATATTCACTTAAGCCGCCTTCACCGGTATTATGTGCAAACCCGCCAATTTGTGCACCGGCATTTAACGCCTCCACAGCCTGCGAACTAAGCGAGCCATAACTCATAGCCGAAACATTTAAGATGCTTGCAGAATAAGGCTGGGTACAATCTTTATTTCCAAAAATCACGCGGGGATTATGATTCAGGGTATCGAAAGCTTTTGGCGCCATGGAATGGCACATCCATTCATATCCTTCAGCATAAACATCAAGCTGCGTTCCAAAAGGAATGGTTTCCAGTTCCTTTTTTGCACGCTGGTATATTGTGGATCGGTCAACCCGGTTTATCGGCCTGCCATCTAAATCAGATTCAATAAAATACTGGTACAATTTTGGCCTGAGTTCTTCCAGCAGATAACGAAGACGGCCCACGAGCGGAAAAATTCTTCTCACCGCATGTCGCTTTTGCAGCATATCCTGGTAACCCACCAGGGTTAGCAGAAAGCAAATCCCAAAAACCACATACCAGTTCACATTTAGAAATATGGAAAGTGCAAGAGTGATTATTAAAACTACAGATGAGATTACAACAAACTTTTTACGCATGCTGATTTATTTTACAAAATAATTAAACCTAAAAACCTTAAATCATACCCAAACCTAAGAAAACTTAAGGACAGGCGATATAGCAGAAAAGATATTAAATGGATTCGAGAACAGATTTCAACACTACCGCCTGATTGTGCTTTTCATCCTTAGCGCCATAAAGCAGGCATATCTTTTTTGAATTGGAAAATTTTCTTATCCGTTTTAATGCTTCCGTTTGCGATTTTAGTTCCCGTTTATACTTAGCTGAAAATTCCGGGAATTTTTCCGGAACGTGGCCAAACCATTTTCTTAACTCATCGGAAGGACCAAGTTCTTTTGCCCATTCATCAATATGTGCCGCCTCTTTACTTACTCCTCTTGGCCAGAGCCGATCAACCAAAATACGGTACCCATCGCCTGAGTCCGGTTTTTCGTAAATCCGCTTAATGGAAATCTCTTTCATAGCTCAGGTGATTAAAGTTCAGGAAAATAAATTTTGTAAGGTAACGCATAACAGTTCATCCTGCTATTTTACAGGTGTTGTTGGAAAGTATCTTAATACAGAGAAATGAGAATTAACTGCTGTTCTTTAAATAATTCCTAAGCACGTATTGCAAAATGCCATTATGCTTATAGTACTCAATTTCGATTTCAGAATCAAATCTTGCCATTACCTTAAAGGTTGTTTCTTTTCCTAAAGGGTGCCTGGCATTAACCTCAAGAATTTTATGGGGTTTGAGATCGGTCTGCAAACCGGTAATACTGTAAAACTCAGAACCATCCAGCCCAAGTTTTTCCGGGTTTTCTCCATTCATAAAAACCAAAGGAGCAACGCCCATGCCTACCAGATTACTTCGGTGAATGCGTTCAAAACTCTCTGCTATTACGGCTTTTACTCCCAGGAGAAAAGTTCCTTTAGCTGCCCAATCGCGAGATGAACCCGATCCATATTCTTTTCCTGCAAGAACGATTAACGGAGTATTATCTTTCTGATATGCCATTGCTGTTTCAAAAACGGTATTCACTTCATTAGTAGGAAAATACCGGCTAAAGCCACCCTCTTTATCCGTTATTTTATTTTTGATGCGCACATTTGCAAAGGTTCCGCGCATCATCACTTCATGATTGCCCCGGCGCGAACCATAAGAATTAAATGCTGCTTTTTCCACGCCATGCGTTCTGAGATAAATTCCTGCGGCGCTGCCTTCTTTAAAAGAACCCGCAGGAGATATATGATCGGTAGTAACGGAATCGCCCAGGTACAACAATACCCTGGCATCTTTTACATCGGTAACCGGCCGGGGAGTTACTTCCAGGTTTTCAAAAAATGGTGCTTCTTTAATATAGGTAGATTTTGGATCCCATTCATAATTCTCGCTGAGGCCTACCGCCAGGTTTTTCCAGTCGTCAGCCCCGTCAAATATCACATCATACACTTCCTTAAAATCGGATTGTTTTACACATTCGTTAATGGTTTGCTGAATTTCTTCCCTGGATGGCCAGATCTCTTTCAGGTAAACAGGGTTACCGTTGGGATCGTAAGATAAAGGGTCATTCATCAAATCAACATCTACCCGCCCTACAAGTGCATAAGCCACCACCAGCATAGGCGACATCAGAAAATTCATTTTAGTTTGCGGGTGAACCCTTGCTTCAAAATTCCGGTTGCCCGATAAAACAGAAGCCACCACCAGTTCGCCTTTATCAATAGCTTCCGCAATATGATTTGGCAAAGGTCCGGAGTTGCCGATACAGGAAGTGCATCCATATCCCACAGTATGAAAACGAAGGGCATTCAAATCTTCGTTTAACCCTGAACGTTCGAGGTATTGGGTAACCACTTTAGAGCCCGGGGCTAATGATGTTTTAACCCATGATTTTGTTCTTAACCCGCGGGCAACAGCTTTTCGGGCAAGCAATCCTGCACCAATCATTACTGCGGGGTTAGAGGTGTTTGTACAACTTGTAATGGCTGCAATAGCAATAAATCCATCACTCAAAACAAACTCCTGGTTTCTGAACTTAATCCGAACGGAATGTAAAGAATCCATCAGCACTTCAGCAGGAATCGTATTCCCTTCTTTAGGCACTTTACCAAATGTAAATTCGGTACCTGATCCGCCCTCTGTAAGCCAGGCCGATTCTTTTCTTTGATCTACATTTTTATAATCGCGCTGATATTCTTTAAGCAATAAATCAGCAAATTTCTTATTCAGTTCTTTAACCAGAATTTTATCCTGCGGACGTTTGGGGCCTGAAACGGTTGGTTCTAAGGTTGATAAATCGAATTCAACAACCGATGAGTAAGATATTTGCTCTTTACCTGTGCGCCAAAGCAGGTTTTCTTTACAGTAGGTTTCCACTATTTTTATTTGTTCGGCAGAGCGGTTTGTGGCATGCATGTACTCCAGCGTACGTTCATCTACCGGGAAATAGGTTACCGTACACCCAAACTCAGGCGACATATTTCCAATTGTAGCCCTGTCGGTAACGGACAGGTTATTTAGTCCATCGCCAAAAACTTCTACAAATTTTCCAACCACTCCTTTATCCCTCAACACTTTTGTAACCGACAACACCAGGTCGGTTGCGGTACATTCATTGGGAATTTTTCCGGATAGTTTAAGCCCGATCACTTCGGGGCATGTGAAGAAAATCGGTTGCCCAAGCATTGCCGCTTCAGCTTCAATACCGCCAACGCCCCAGGCAATAACGCCAATTCCGTTAACCATTGGGGTATGCGAATCGGTTCCAACGAGTGTATCCGGAAAAAGCCAGCCATCGCGGTTAGCCACACCGGTTGCTAAATATTCCAGGTTTACCTGGTGGCAAATGCCCATTCCGGGGGGTACAACCGTAAAATTCTTTAATCCTTTCTGTGCCCATTTCAGCAATTCGTACCGTTCTTTATTTCGTTCGTATTCTAACTCTACATTTTTATCGTAAGCATAATCGGTTCCGTAAAAATCAACCTGAACCGAGTGGTCAATTACCAGATCAACCGGAATGGCCGGATTGATTTTATTTCCTTCCCTCCCATGTCTAACAAATTCGGCACGAAGGGAGGCCATATCCACCACAGCCGGAACGCCGGTAAAATCCTGCATTAAAATGCGTGCAGGCATAAATGGGATATCTTTATCGGGCGGAGCCGGAGTCCAACTCAACAGGGTATTGATGTGTTCATCGGTAATGCTAAACCCGTCATAATTGCGGAGCACGTTCTCCAACAATATCCTGATGCTAAAGGGCAAATGATCAACCTTTCCTTTTCCAAGGGCTTGTAAAGAAGAATATTGATAAGATTTATTACCAACATTCATTTTTTGAACAGATTTTGCTTTTTGGTAACTCATAACGATAAATCCATAGCGGACAATAGTGTGTTTTTAAAGAACATTAATTCCGGTTATTTTGTTGAACCGGGTGTAGAATATTTCAAAGTATTTTTTGATAACCGTGCCAGGATTACCGATGATGGAGATTAAAATTTCGTACGCCCTGAACTTCTACCCGGGTTTTGATAAAGATAAATATTAAGTACGGAAGTAGTTTTCAATTCGTCTGTTGCCGAAATACCGCAAAGCAGAATTACCGTTGCTGATGCTATTAACCTCGTGTTCCACTATCGGCTATACCAATGTTGGCGGATAGGTGTCATCATTCAGTCTTCATTTTTCTGAAATAACAACCCTGAATTTGTTCTTATATATGATGTGGCCATTGCTTTTAATATAAGGCTGCACAGACTCTAAAGTAGTATTCAATGTTTTCTCATATCCTGAGTTTTGGATGGCTTTTGCAGCAGGACCAGCGGAAAGCAAACCTTTTAAGGCAGTTTCGGTATCGGGGTAATCCCAAATGGAATCAACATCTGCGCTGTCTAAAATTTTTAACCCTATTTCTTTTAAAATACTCTCCAGTAAATGATTTTCTGTTAGTGCGAAAGGGCCTGGGGCGCCGGGTGGAGGTGGTGGTAGCAAACTGCCAATTGCTTTCAAATAAGTTGTTGCTTCGCAATCTTCTTTGTTGCCCCAAATCATTGTTACCAATTTCCCTTTACTTTTCAAAACCCGTTTTGCTTCTAACAATGCATTTTTAACGTTGGCGGCATATTGAATAGAGTTGAAACCTGTAACAACATCATATGTATTGTCGGCAAATGGAAGTTCTTCCATTTCACCTGTGAGAAATGTGACAGTGGGATTTCGCAGTTTTGCTTCAGCGATAAAAGGCTCGGTAGCATCAAAGCCGTTTATGTCTGCACCGGTTTTTGCCGCCAGGCTAATAAAAAATCCTGTACCACATCCAATGTCCAAGATTTTATCTGATGGTTTTAGTTGAATAAAATTGAGGGCATATTCATACCCTGCTATTCCGGTTGGTTCCTGAATTGTTGACCAATCTTTGGGTTGCTTACCCCAAAGTTCACTTTGAATGAATTGTGATCCCATAAAATTATGTTTTACTTCATAAATAATAGCTAAATAAACTAGTAAAAATATTGTATCATTTATGGTACAATTACTGCCAAGACACTAAATGTACGATAGAAAAACTGTTTAGAAAGAAGATTTTTTTTACCTGTTTGCTTACTATAAGGATTTACTTTTTCTGGTTTATTTTATATTCGGCGAAGTGAGACTGCTGGCTTTAATATGAGGTTTCCGCAATAATTATAATATGAAGAACTATAATGAAATATACCATTTTGCAGAATTCAGTAAATGAACATTTATTATCCCAGAATTGGGGTGTTTTTTTTAATTGATCGGGCTTTATCAGTTCATGGAAATCCGGATTTTTAAGCTCCCCGGAAAAGAACAGAATGAAACATAATTTATTAATTCAACTGCTTATAAAGCGATTAAAAATGCTCATTGTTTTAAACCCTTAACGGAGCAGGTTGCATTTTGCACTAATTTTCCAAAACACCTATCCATTAAGGGAATAAGAGCCAAATGTGATTGAAAATTTTAAAAAACTGAATTCAATTATAAGAAACTGAATAAATATAAATCTTCACTGAACTTTCTTCAGCGCAAATTTTTGGTTCGAATTTTTTAAATCCATATTTTGTACCTGGGGGTAAGGGGTGATAACCCCGGGAAAAATTCAACTGAAACTAAATAAATTTAAGGCCCTACTAAATATTCTTCAGCGCAAATTTTTGGTTCCAATTTTTTAAACCCATATT
>Ga0206107_1000140_pt1 | contig 57635 bp, 54 predicted proteins | sample 2B0metagenome_FD_148652 | JGI IMG/M metagenome (GOLD analysis project Ga0206107, IMG submission 148652) | Enriched microbial communities from leaf-cutter ant dump, University of Wisconsin, Madison, United States - 2B0 | ecosystem: Environmental > Terrestrial > Nest > Insects nest > Nest dump...
TACCTGGTGTGACAGCATGAGTACGGGTTTAATGTATATGGAAGGAACTTTGGATGAAAAAACAAATACCCTGACCTCCGTCGGTGAATCAGTTGATCCCCTGACAAAGAAAACCTGCCAGACAAAAGAAATCACAAAATATATCTCAAAAGACCAGCATGTGATGGAAATGTACATGGTAACTGACGGCCAGGAAGTAAAAATGATGGAAATCACTTATACCCGCAAGAAATAGATTTTCAGTCAAATTCCTTTAAAAGCCCGCGAACGCCGCGGGCTTTTCTTTTAACATAAAATTAGCGCATAACTTTCCTGACAATCAGTTACCTATTGCCTACCTTTGCCTTACTTAAAATTTAAAACATGAATCACACACCCGTCGAAGGTTTCTCCAAAATGTCCAAAGAAGGAAAAATCGAATGGTTGGTAAACGAATATCTGAACGGCTCCGAAAAAGCCATCCAAACCCTGAAACAATACTGGAATGACGACACCGAACTTCAACGCCTGCACGACGAATTTTCGGAAAATACACTTTCCAATTTCTATATGCCGCTGGGTTTCGCGCCTAATTTCCTGATTGACGATGAACTGCATTGCCTGCCGATGGCGATTGAAGAAAGTTCTGTGGTGGCAGCGGCTTCTAAAGCGGCGAAATTCTGGATCGGCCGTGGCGGATTCAAAACCCGGATTCTATCCAAAGTCAAACTGGGGCATGTACATTTTATATTTAGTGGCGATAAGCAAAAACTGGAAAGATTTTTCATCGAAACCGTATTAGCCAGATTATTTAAAGACACCGAAGAAATCACCAAAAATATGCAGGCGCGAGGTGGTGGGATCCTGAACCTGAAACTGGTCGATAAAACTTCGGAAATTGAAGATTATTTTCAGATTCATGCCGAATTTGACACCGTGGATTCTATGGGTGCCAACTTCATCAATTCCTGCCTGGAACAATTCGCGCAAACCCTGAAAAGGGAAATTTACGACAGCGGGGTTTTTACTTCAGAAGAAAAAGATTCCTTGCAGATTGTGATGTGTATTTTGTCGAATTACACGCCGGAATGTATTGTCAGGGCCGAAGTAAGTTGTCCGGTTGAAGATCTGGCGGAAGGAAATGTTTCTTCGGAAGAATTTATAGAAAAATTTTCAAGAGCTGTCCGCATTGCCGAAGTGGAACCTTACCGCGCAACTACGCACAATAAAGGCATCATGAACGGCGTGGACGCGGTTGTCATTGCTACCGGAAACGATTTCCGTGCGGTGGAAGCCTGCGCGCATACTTATGCTTCCCGAAACGGAAAATACAGCAGCCTTACGCATTGCGAAGTCAAAGACGGCGAATTCCGTTTCTGGCTCGATTTACCGGTTTCATTGGGGACCGTTGGCGGACTGACTTCTTTGCATCCGCTCGTAAAGCTGGCTTTACAGGTTTTGGATTGCCCGAATGCCGAAAAACTGATGGGGTTTGCCGCCGTCGCAGGACTGGCACAAAACTTTGCCGCGCTTCGTTCGCTGGTCACAACCGGCATCCAGCAGGGACACATGAAAATGCACCTGCTCAACATCCTGAACCAATTGGAAGCCACCGAAGAAGAGAAAAATTATTTCGTGAATTATTTCAAAGACAAAACCGTTTCCCACCATGCCGTGATTTCAGAATTCTGTAATTTACGCGGCGTGAAAAGCGTGGAGGAGTTGAAGGGGAATTAAAAAATTAGGGCAATCTAATTTAAATGCTCATGAAAAAGTTAGTTATACTGTCTGTTTTTCTGCCACAAATATTATTTTCACAAGACGGAATTCTTGACACTTCGTTTGGGACGGAAGGTGTTTTTACTTTTCATGCAGAAGATTTTGGAGCACGAAGTAATGAAATCGTTGAACTCTCTGACCATAGCTTACTATTTGTCGGCAATAGTATTTTTGCCCAGTATGGAGCACAAAATCCGAGAGGCTTTTATATTACTAAACTGACATCAAATGGTGTGCTTGATCAAAGTTTTGGGAATAATGGGTATCAATTTTATCCTAATGGCGAAAATGGAGATTCAAGATTCAAAATGCTAATCAAACAAAATGATGAGAAAATTTTATTATCGGTAGATTTGGATGGGGATGCAGTATTATTGAGAATTGATGAAAATGGCATTCCGGATAGTTCATTCGGAGAGAATGGAATTGTGCATATAGACGGAAATTGGCCTAGAATAAACTTACAAAATGATAAAATCATTTTAGAAATTAATTATACTGATCCTGATTATGGGCAAATGTATTCTTTTAGCAGACGAAATACTGACGGTAGTTTAGATTTGACTTTTGGTGATAATGGCTATGCTTTAATAAATCCTACCAACTATACAATAGATGGACTTGATTCATTTATTATTCAAAATGACGGAAAAATACTTATTTCTGGACAAGCTTATGGCGGAGGCACATATTTCCCCGGACACGCTACTATCACGAGATTAAACTCTAATGGATCTATTGATACTACATTTGGTAATAATGGGACAATCATTAATTACTTTACTAATTATGTTGCTTCTTGGTTTGAAGAAATAGTTTTACAAAATGATGGAAAAATTGTTACTTGTGGTCGTGTCTATTATCCAAATGGAACCGGTGGGTTTTCCGGGGTAAAGCCAATCGTGGTAAGATATAATCCGGACGGAAGTTATGATAATTCATTTGGAGAAAATGGGAAAGTAATTTTTACAGAAACAAATTTTGACGCAAATGATAGTTTTAGAAGACTACTCGTTCAACCTGACTCAAAAATATTGTTAGGAGGAACATCATCCTATCCGTATCCATATAATCGGACTTTTTTATATTTAACACGTGTAAGCTCAAATGGAACAATAGATGAAAGCTTTGGCGTAAATGGAGTGGTTGTAAAAAACTTTTATCCCGGTCAGAATAAATTTACCAATTACATTGAAGATTTAATTCTTACGGAAAACGGGAAAATTATAACCATAGGTCATAAAACAGAAGATATGCAATATAGAGAAACCTTCGTTGCCCGATTTAAAAACGACAGTTTGATGGATATTGAAGATTTTTTCAACTTCCCGGAATTGGTTGCCTATCCAAATCCAACACAAGATTTCATTACAATTAAAAACATAAAAGATAAATTTGTACTGTATAATTCAATCGGCCAAAAAATAAATGTTCCTTATATTCAAAAAGAAAATGGCGAATTTGTTCTAAATTTATCTTATCTGCCAAAAGGCGTTTATTTTCTAAAAACTGTTAATAAGTCGATAAAATTGATTAAAGATTAGATTTCCTTAAATTTGATTCCAAATTTATTTCAAAATGAAGCTTTCCGGTATTTTATTTTTCTCACTTTTCTATATAGTTAGCTATTCCCAGGAAATAAGACACGAAAAACTTGATAATTCCTGTGAATCGGGAGTCAAAGAAGCAAAAGCCGATATTGAAAAAGGTATCTATAAAGTTCTTTCCTATGGTTTGATTATGAGGCCAAATCAGGAATTTCACGATTATTATGTAGGATTTGTCAAAGAGAAATACAATGTGATTTTAGGCGACGGCGGATGTGTCGTTTCCGACAAAACGAACTGCTATACCGAAACCATGCAAAACACAGTATTGGAAAAATTCGGACAGGATTTTTTTGAACGAATTCAAAAAGAGGCTTTAGAGAGTTATGAAAATCTGAAAGATTAATTTCCATTACTCAAATTTAGATTTCCAAAAAAGCAATGAACTTTTAAAAGACATTGTACTCAGAAAATTAAAAAACAATACCTAAATTTGTACTTATGAACCGGTTGGAGTCCTATATTTCAGAAATCAAAAAACTTTGTGAACAATACAAAGTAAAGTCTCTGTATGTTTTTGGCTCTGTACTTTCCAATGAATTCAACAATGAAAGCGATATTGATTTAATCGTTGATTTTCATTCAGTTCCGGTCGAAGACTATGCAGATAATTACTTTGATTTCAAATTCTCGCTTCAGGATATTTTAAAAAGGCCGGTTGATTTGTTGGAACAAAAGGCCATTAAAAATCCTTTCTTTTTGTCTAATATCAACAAATACAAACAAATGATTTATGAATGAGGAAATCAAAACCTGGCTTTTTGATATTTCGAATTCCATAAATGAAATTGAAGGATATTTTCTTGAAAGGCCTAAAATTTTTTCAGATTACGAAAATGATTTATTACTTAAAAGGGCAGTTGAGCGTAATATTGAAATTATTGGTGAGGCCATGAGTCGGATTCTGAAAAAGAATCCTGAAATTAAAATATCCAATTCGAGAAAAATTGTAGATATCCGTAACAGAATAATTCACGGATATGATTCTGTTTCCGATGATGTTATATGGGGCGTTATCATAAAATATCTGCCAATTCTTAAAACTGAAGTTGAAGGACTTTTAGAAAAATGAATCTTCCGGACTATCACCAAAAGGCCAAAGCTCAACAGGCCGGACACAAAAAATTCCTCGGTAAAATCAAACAGAAACCACCAAAGGATTTTGACCGGAAAATGTTGGAAACCCACGAAGAAGTTTTTAACCGCATCGACTGTCTTTCCTGTGCCAATTGCTGCAAAACCACCGGCCCGCTTTTTACCCAAAAAGACATTGAACGCCTGGCTGATTTATTCCGGATGAAACCATCTCAATTCATTGAAAAATATCTACGGATTGACGAGGACAACGATTATGTCCTGCAATCCGTTCCCTGTCCGTTTCTGGGTACTGATAATTATTGTTCGGTTTATGAACACCGCCCAAAAGCCTGCCGTGAATATCCGCACACCGACCGGAAAAAGTTCTACCAGATCAATCATCTGACCCTGAAAAACACGTTGATTTGCCCGGCGGCGTATGAAGTGGTCGAAGAAATGATGAAAAAATTCAAATAAAAAAATTAATTTCTACATTTGATCGGACAAATTCTAATCAAATGAAGTCAACATTTACATTGTTTATAATATTTGCCGGATTGATTTTGGGCAATTCTCAAAACTGGGAACAACTGAACATCCCGGAATCTCCTGCGCGATACGATGATATATTTTTTCTCAACGAAAATTTGGGCTGGGCAGCCGACGGCTGGGGATATTCGGTTTACAAAACCACCGATGGCGGACAAAACTGGGATTTACAGTTTTTCACCGATGGACAATACCTGCGGAACATTGAATTCCTGAATGAAAACATAGGGTTTCTGGGAACGCTGACGCCTGACTTTTACAGGACGACCGATGGCGGCGCAAGCTGGAATGTGATCAATATCCCGAATGTCATCGCGATATGCGGAATGGATGCAGTCGGCGAATCTACCGTTTACGGTTGTGGAACCTACTTTGGACCGGCTTACATCATCAAATCGACCGACAGTGGCGAGAATTGGGAGTTCATCGATATGAGCGCTTATGCCACGCAGTTGGTGGAAGTTTTATTTGTGGACGAACAAACCGGTTTCGCTTCCGGAGGCAGTGATCAGGGCGGAACGATTTTGAAAACTACTAACGGCGGACAAACCTGGACGGAAATTTACAATTCCGGGATTCCGGGTGAGCTGGTCTGGAAAATGCAAAGGTTGTTTTCCAATCCCAATGTGATGTTCGGCTCGGTAGAATCTTTTGATCCGTTGCCGGGAAAACTTATCAAATCAACTGACGGCGGACAAACCTGGGTGTCGAGAGATGTTCCCGATCCGTTCATTCAGGGCGTTGGGTTCATCACCGAAAACCACGGCTGGATGGGCGGCCACAACAGCGGTTTCCTTGAAACCTTTGATGGCGGCGAAACCTGGAACGATACAGGTTTCGGATGGAGCCTGAACCGGTTCCAGATTTTTAATGAAAACCTGGTTTATTGTTCCGGGCAAAGCATTTATAAATATACCGATCATCTTGCAGTAAGCGATATTGATACACAACGCCCGGAAGATATGAAAATCACGGTTGCGCCTAACCCGGTTCAGGATGACCTGAATATATCCGTTGATTTTCAAAGGCCCGACCACATGGTCATCACGCTTTTTGATGAGAGCGGAAAGCTGATTAAACAATTGCTCCGCGAAACCATTTCTTCCAAAGGCAAAAAGGAATACAATTTTGATTTATCGGCATATAAAACCGGGGCTTATTATGTTTTGTTTCATTATGATTTAGGATATCAGTCCGAAAAAATCATAAAGAAATAAAAGAAAAATCCGTCACCTGAGCCTGCCGAAGATTAAGGAAATTATAAGCCCTGCCAGGGTTCTGAACCCTGGCAGGGCATAAACATAAACAAAAATCCGGTCACTGAGCATAGTCGAAGTGGACGGATTTTTAATTTTCTGACGAATTATTTTTAATTCATAATCGCTTTTAATTTTTGCTCCAATTGCGCTTTCGGAACTACGCCTACAACTTTGTCCACCACTTGTCCGTCTTTGAAAAACAAAATGGTAGGAATGTTCCGGATGCCGTATTCCGCTGCGATTTGTTGGTTGTTGTCCACGTCAACTTTTGCCACTACGGCCTGTCCGTCAAATTCTTTCGCCAGTTCTTCTACAGTTGGAGCGACCATTCTGCAGGGTCCGCACCAAGTTGCCCAAAAGTCAACCATTGCCGGTTTTCCCGCTTCCAGAACGTCTTTTGCAAATGATGTATCTGTTACTTCTAATGCCATTTTCAGTATTTATTATAATTAAACGGTCAAAATTAAATTAAAATTAAATATTTAATGCGTTAATTTCATAGGAATTATCAATGCAATGATAAAATGCGGTTTTGCGAAATTCGAAATTCGCTTTTTATTTGTTTAATATTCCAAATATGGTTGACAATATACTTCAACGATCAATATGACTAATAGTTTTACATTTTGACTTAATCTGTTTTCTATTTTCTATTCTCTATTTTCTTTTCTAATTCAACCCTACCTTCAAATTCGGAATTCCCCGCAGTTCCTTCAAAAGTTCCTTGTTGATTTCCACTTTGGTATAATTGGCAGGTATTTTCAGTTGGGTTTTGCTTTCCAGGTCGTTCATCACAAATAGAATATGTTTGTCGCCTTTGTGCTTTTCAAAAATATTTTTGAGCGAATCGTAAATTTCCCGCGATAAATCTGAAACATTGACCGTGACCACGATTCGTTTCGCAATTCCTTCCAGGACTTCGCTCAGCAGCTGCATTCTGTTAATGTTTACATAAACCCTTCTACCCGTTTGTTTTCCGTCATTGTCCTTGAAAATCCGTTCTGTAATCATCAGTTTCATTCCCACCATCATATTGGCTTGCAGGAAATGTTTGAATTTGAGATAATCTTCGCCAAACAACCGGAATTCATACTGGTCGTCATAATCTTCCAGTATAAAAATCCCGAATTCCCGTCCGTCTTTGCCGGAAACCCTGTGCTGGGCATCGATGATAATTCCTGCTACCGAAAGCTCACGGCCTATGTATTTGTCCTCATTTTCCTTTAATTGTTTGAGCGTGGTGTTCTGGTAAAAATTCAGTTCGTCCAGATAATCATCCAGCGGATGAGAGGAAATATAAATGCCTACTACTTCTTTTTCTCTGTTTAATAATTGAATCGAATTCCACGGCTGACAAACCGGCAAATGCGGTTTCATGATTTCGATTTCACCCGCCATATCACCGAACAGCGATGCCTGCGCACTGTTTTTGGATTCCTGGAAAGATGCTCCATAACGAATCAGCTTTTCCAGGTTTGAGCTCCCGTCTTCTTCATAAAAGAACTGCGCACGGTGGATTTCAAATTCATCAAAAGCGCCTGCCAAAGCAAGGTTTTCAATCGTTTTTTTATTGGCCTGACGCAAATCCACTCGCTGCACAAAATCAAAAACAGAATCAAAACGCCCGTTCTCTTCGCGTTCCTGCAAAATACATTCTACCGCTCCGCTTCCAACGCCCTTTACCGCACCCATCCCGAAACGGATCGCGCCGTTTTTGTTGACCGAGAATGAATACGAACTTTCGTTTACATCCGGCCCCAAAACCGGGATCTCGAGATGCTTACATTCTTCCATAAAAAAAGTTACGGACTTAATATTGCTCATGTTATTGCTCAAAACTGCCGCCATAAATTCGGCCGGATAATGCGCTTTCAGATAACCGGTTTGATAGCCAATCAATGCATAACAGGTGGAATGTGATTTGTTGAAAGCATATTCGGCAAAGGATTCCCAGTCGTTCCAGATTTTTTCCAAGACTTTTTTCGGGTGGTTATTAGCTTCTCCGCCTTTTAGGAATTTAGGCTTCATTTTGTCCAGTACTTCACGCTGTTTTTTCCCCATTGCTTTTCGAAGGACGTCGGCTTCACCTTTGGTAAAATTGGCAAGCTTCTGGGACAAAAGCATCACCTGCTCCTGGTAAACCGTAATCCCATAAGTCTCGGCCAGGTACTCTTCCATTTCGGGTAAATCATACACAATTTCCTCGATTCCGTGTTTACGGTTGATGAAGTTCGGGATGTATTGCAGCGGCCCGGGACGATAAAGCGCGTTCATCGCAATCAAATCGTCAAATTTATCGGGTTTCAGCGCGCGCATGTGTTTCTGCATTCCGGGCGATTCATACTGAAAAATCGCGATGGTTTCTGCACGCTGAAAAAGTTCATAAGTTTTTTTATCGTCCAGCGGAATTTCGTCCGGATTGATCCTAATTCCATGGTTTTTTTCAATTAAATCAACCGCATCATTGATGATGGTCAAAGTCCGTAAACCTAAAAAATCCATTTTTAGCAATCCGGCACTTTCCACCACTGAATTGTCAAATTGAGTTACGAGTAATTCAGCATCTTTTGCCACCGCAACGGGAACCAGCTCCCGGATGTCTTTCGGCGTAATGATCACACCACAAGCATGAATCCCGGTATTCCGAAGGGAACCTTCAATAACTGTCGCCTGCTGTAAAGTTTTGCCTTCCAGCGTATTCTGCTCCACAATTTTTTTCAGCTCCATGGAATCATTGAATTCGTCACTGCCCAGTGAAGATTTCAATGCTTTTTCATCCATTTTGAACAAGCTGTTCAATTTAAGATGGGTCTTTTTGGCAATCCGGTCAGTGTCGGGCAAAGGCAAATCCAGTACACGTCCGGTATCGCGAATCGCAGACTTTCCGGCCATGGTTCCGTAAGTAATAATTTGGGCTACCTGATTTTTTCCGTACTTATCCACTACCCACTGGATGATTTTGTCACGTCCGCGGTCATCGAAATCAATATCAATATCGGGCAAAGAAACCCTATCCGGATTCAGGAAACGTTCAAAAAGGAGGTTGTATTCAATCGGGTCAACATTGGTAATCCCGATGCAATATGCAACCGCAGAACCTGCCGCAGAACCTCGTCCCGGCCCAACCGAAACGCCCATTTTTCTCGCCTGGGACGTAAAATCCTGCACAATTAAAAAGTAACCGGGGTAACCCGTTCTTTCGATTGTATCCAATTCAAAATCAATACGTTCTTTTATTTGCTTCGCCAGTTCGCTGTCGTTCGTGTCAGAAGTGATTTCCGGGTAACGGTTTTTTGCTCCTTCGTACGTTATATGCCGGAGATAAGCCATTTCGCCTCGTGTCCCGTTGTCAATTTCATCTTCCGGATGACGGAACTTGGCAGGAATATTAAATTTCGGAAGCAAAACATCGCTCGCCAGATCATAAGGCTCAATTTTGTCCAGAAATTCCGTCAGGTTATCAATTGCTTCGGGAACATCGTGAAACAGGGAACGCATCTGATCCTGGGACTTGAAATAAAATTCATCATTCGGAAAACCGAATCTTGTCCCGCGTCCACGGCCAATTGGCGTGTCTTTTTTTTCACCATCCCGTACACACAGCAGAATATCATGTGCTTCGGCATCTGCCTGCCCAATATAAAATGTGTTGTTTTGAGCCAAAACTTTCACCCCATATTTTTCGGCGAATTTGAGTAAAACCTGGTTGACGTGTTCTTCTTCCTGCAATCCGTGACGGATTAATTCGACATAAAAATCATCACCAAATAAATTATGCCAATACACAAAAGCTTCTTCCGCCTGCATTTCTCCTACATTCAGAATGAGGTTGGGAATTTCACCCGACAAACTGCCGGTTGTGGCGATGAGGTTTTCTTTGTACTTTTCTATGATTTCCTTTCCCACACGCGGATAGCCGGCATAATAGCCGTCTGTAAATCCGGTAGAAGAAATTTTGGACAAATTTTTAAATCCGTCTTTGTTTTTGGCAATCAATAATTGTGTGAAACGACGGTCAGGATTATCTTTGGTAAATTTCGTCTGGGTATAATTTTCAGAAACATAGACTTCGCAACCGACGATGGGAATAACCGGATTTTTACGTCCTGAATTCATCCTTTTTGCCGTGCTGACAAATTTGAACGCGCCCATCAGATTGCCCAGATCGGTCATCCCGACAGCAGGCATATTTTCATCAATTGCTTTCTGAATAAGGGCTTCGACCGAAGTTGTGGCGGTCAGAATTGAAAAAGAAGTATGGTTATGAAAGTGGAAATAAGGCGCGTCGGTAGTAGATTTTGCTTCTTCATTTAATCCCGTATTATTGCCCTGTGAATCTTTGTATCCTTTTACCTGCGACTCGATTTCTATGTCAAACGGCTGGAAAGGTTCGGTATTAATTTCTTTGAATTTTTCGTATTCTTCATCGGTCAGTTTTACCTGTTCTTTTGTAAAAATCCCGATTCGAAGCAATTCCATGAAAGAACGCGCGGTGGCATTTACATCGGCAGATGCGTTATGCGCCTCATCGAATTTTTTTCCGAACAATACCTTGTGTAATTCTCCCAGTTTCGGGGATTTGAACTTACCGTACCGCCCACCCGGAAGCTGGCAAAATTCAGTGGAAAGTTCCATCGTATCGACAATCGGAAGGTCTATTTCATGATAATCCAGTCCGGCCCTGACAAATTCAGCTCCCAGGATTCCCTGGTCAAAACTTAAATTATGGCCGCCAAGGATTTCGGTTTTTTTAAGAACTTCCCTAAATTTTCCTAAAACTTCTTCAAGCGGAAGCCCTTCTTTCATGGCTTTTTCAGTAGTGATTCCATGGATTTGTACTGCGTTGAAAGGAATGTCGTATCCGTCTGGCTGGACGATGTAGTTTTTATTCTCAATTAATTTCCCGGTTTTGTCATGTAGCTGCCAGGCAATCTGAACCATTCTCGGCCAGTTGTCGGTATCGGTTGACGGGGCGCTATAATCTTTGGGTAATCCGGTGGTTTCGGTGTCGTAAATGAGGTACATACGCGGCTAAAAATTAATTCGAAATGAAGTTTGAAAGTTAAGGATTTTGGAAGGAATTTGAAGAAGGATTTTATGAACAATTCTTAGAAGCGGTTGAAATTATTCCGTTTTCATTCGCAAAATTTACGGGTAGTTTTATTTCCCGCTGATTACACAGATTTCAGGATGAGTTTCATGCGGAATCCGTCGGTTTTCAGAAAATTTTTATATTTAGCCTCAAATTCAACGATTATCAAAAAAAATAAATACGTCATCATCACCGGAGGCGCTTCGGGATTGGGAAGGGAATTCGCGAAACTATATGCCGAAGAAGGTTATTCCCTGATTTTGGTGGACATCAACGAAAACCTTCTGCATGAAACGGCAGAAGAAATCCGTTCCGGGCAAGATGTCGATATTCAAACTTTGGTCAAAGACCTTTCGATCTCCAGCTCTTCACAGGAAATTTATGATTATACGGTTGCTCATAACCTGGATGTTTTCGGGCTGATTAACAATGCCGGGTTCGGAGTGTACGGAAACTTTTCGGAAACCGACCTGAAAGCCGAACTCAATATGGCGGGCGTTCATGTTCTGGCACCAATTGCACTGACCAAATTATTCCTGAAAGGAATGCTGGAACAAGGTGAAGGCGAAATCCTGAATGTTTCTTCTCTGGCCGGGTTTCAGCCGGGGCCTTTGATGTCGGTTTATTATTCCACCAAAGCGTTTCTGATTTCATTTACCGAGGCGATCGCACGGGAAAATAAAGGTTCAAATGTGAAAATAAGTGTGCTTTGTCCGGGTGTGGTCAATACGAATTTTCGTAAAAATGTGGCAGCTAACAAGGAGGCCAAAATCAAATCGATGAACAGCGACCCGAGACAGGTTGCTCATTATGGAATCCGAAAAATGCGCCGCGGAAAAATCATTTGCCTTCCTTCTGTTTCCTGTAAATTCCTGGCTTTTCTGCCGAGAATTGTCCCGAGAAGTACCGCGCGGAATATTGTGTATAATATTCAGGTGAAGAACCGGGGATGATTTAAGGGGATGAGTGTTTGAGTTGGGGAGTGGGTGAGCCTTATTCTACGTTTGAATCAAAACTTTCTTTGAGCCTGATTAATTCGGAGCGGATGAATTCCATCCGGGCGATCAGTTCCACATCTTGTTTGATGTTTTCCTGTTCCTGTAAAGCGGTTTTTGCGCCTTCCAATGTATAGCCTCTTTCTTTTACCAAGTGATAAATCAGCTTCAGGTTTTTGATGTCCTGCTGGGTAAAATAGCGGTTGCCTTTTTTGTTCTTTTTAGGTGAAATCACATCGAACTCCTTTTCCCAGAAACGAATCAGGGAAGCATTCACATGAAATGCCCTGGCTACTTCGCCAATACTGTAATAAAGTTTATCGGGTAATTCGATTTGCATTTAGTCCAAAGATACAGACATTTGCTGGGACTTGTCAAGCAAAATCTTAAATTCATCCGGGCTTACATCCTGATAAAAATAGGAAACCGGGTCAATCGGCTTGCCGTCTTTGTGGATTTCATAGTGCAGGTGCGGCCCGGTCGAAAGCCCGGTGCTGCCTACATAACCAATTATATCGCCTCTTTTCACAGTTTGTCCCCCTCTTGCTTTGATTTTGCTCATGTGCGCATAAAGCGTTTCGTAACCGTACCCGTGGCTGATGATCACCGCGTTTCCGTATCCGCCATCTCTTCCTGCCAACTTGATTTTTCCGTCGCCCGTGGCATAAACCGGTGTCCCGATATGCGCGGCGAAGTCAAGTCCCGCATGCATTTTGCCGATTTTCAGGATGGGGTGCATCCGCATTCCGAATCCCGAAGCCAATCGTTTCAAATCTTTATTGGCAACCGGTTGAATGGCCGGCAAATGAGAAAGCATTTTGTCCTTTTCTTTGGCGCTCACAATTACATCGTCCAAAGATTTTGACTGGATGACAAGCTGTTTGTTCAGTATGTCAATGTTTTTGGAAACCTCTGCCACAAGGCCGCCATATTTCCAGTCGGTAAATTTGGAATAACGGTTCACACCACCAAATCCGGCTTTCCTTACATCTTCCGAAATAGGCTCCAGCTCAAAATAGCTTCGGTAGATATTGTTGTCACGGTCTTCAATTTGTCCTAAAACGTCCTGGGACTGTTTGATTTTTTTATTTAACAATTCGTACTGAATCTTCATTTCCTGTAATTCGGCTGCCAGTGTATTTTCTTCCGGGGAATTTACTTTGTTGCTGAAAATAAAACCGGAGATGATGCCAAAAAATGCCGTTACGACCAAAAAAGCGGCGATGTTTCTGAATGTGCATAATCTCTGTTGCCTGACGGGTTTGAATGATGTTGTGTTAGCGTTGTATTTATATCTTTTAATTCCCATTTACGTTTTTTCTTATTTTTCTTTTTGCGAGCGCAACAAAATAACGAAAAAAAACAAGGGATTGTTGTTAATGAAATGGTAAAACATACTTAATGTAATGAGAACCAGAGAAGTGAATTTTTTGTAGTTTTAGATTTTTCTTTTAATGTAAACTATAACAATTTTAATATGGAATATATTTAACACCATTCAATAAGCTTTTTGTCAAAATAGATTATCGGTATTTCTGTACAGCCTCCGATTTCGACAGCATTTACATTTTCTTTTTTCTCAGCTAAAATCCATTTTCCGCTTTTATGTTTTAAAATCATTCCGTCAAAAATGACTTTTCCACCTGTCAGGCCTGTAGTTTCATCCTGGGTTACAACTATATGATTTTGGTTTATTTCAACATTACAAGTACCATTCTTCATCCTTCCGCCAAATTCTGCGAAATAAATTTCGTATTTGAATTTTCCTTGGGGAATTTCTTTTTGATTTTCATTGTTTTCAGAAACCGGACCCTTTAAATGACCATAATTTTCTCCATCAGTGCTTTTACAAGAGAGAAAAGATAAAACACAAAATATATAAAGTATCATTTTCATTTTACACGTGCAGGGTTTTCTTTCAAAAAACCACTCCAGCCGGAATAAGATTTGGACTGTGTTTCATTTCCTATATTGAAGAAATGGCAGACGGCTGCCGCCAGGCCGTCTGTGGAATCCAACCGTTTGGGCAGTTCTTTTAAATCCAACAGGTTTTTGAGCATCCCGGCGACCTGCTCTTTGGAAGCATTTCCGTTCCCGGTGATGGATTGTTTGATCTTCTTTGGTGAATATTCCGTGATCGGCACCTCACGGTAAAGCCCGGCCGCCATGGCAACGCCCTGCGCCCGCCCGAGCTTCAGCATGGACTGAACGTTCTTTCCGTAAAACGGCGCTTCAATGGCCAGCTCATCGGGGTGGTAGGTGTCGATCAGCGAAAGGGTTTTTTCGAATATCTTTTTGAGCTTCAGCTCATGGGTATCGTATTTGTGAAGCAATAATTCGTCGAGCAAAAGAAACTGCATTTTCTTTTTTTCGACCTTGATCAGGCCAAATCCCATCACGGTTGTTCCCGGGTCAATTCCTAAAATGATTTGCTCCATCTGCCAAAGTTAGAGTTTGCGTTTGATTTATCGGATAAAATTATTTAAATTTAGCCCTCACCAAAAAACTTTCAAACATGAAAATATCTGTTTATTTTTTAATGATCTTTTGCTTTTTCGCTTTAAACAATTCTTTAAACGCTCAAAAATCAGAACCTAAAACAATCGTTTCAATCAAAGGCTATAAGAATGCCAACAATAAAAAGGTTGCCAAAGATCCCATAAAAGCAGAGAAGATCCTGGAATTGCCGTCAATTACTTTGTATAGAGCTTACGCTGCATCTTCTTTTACAACATCAGGCGGCACTAACCAGTACGCAACAGTCGATGTAAGTGACACTTTCTGGTATTGCCTTCGCCCGGGTGAAGAGGTTGCTTACATTGTTTCCTGGACATTTAATACCCAAATTAACAAAAACAATATCTTCCGGAAAAATGCGGCTGAATATTTTAAGGACTATCCCGAATTAAGCCAGAAAATAAAGAACAAAGAATATAAATACGATGATATCGAAGAAGTTGTAACAATGTACAATCAATGGAAATCCGGTAAGTAATTACTTACGGAATGATTTATCCAATTCTACCGCTTCGCGAATCAGTTTATGCAAAGCATTTTCGTTAATTTCTTCAACCGAATGGTAGATTTTGTAAAAAATCTGCTTATTGGTTCCGTGCTTCAGGTAATTGTCTTCATCTTTCAACCGGTTTCCATACCAGAAACTGAACATTACGCCGCTTCTTATCCCGCCTCGCGGGACAGATGCCGGCCAGATCAGGCAGATGGATTTATTTCCATAGAAAAACGGGACATTGTAAGAGAATTTTTCTTTGCCGTATCTGTTTAGGGAATGGAGCGCAATCTGCCTTAGAACATCGGTCAGAATCCTTTCCTCTTCCGGAAGAAAACCGTAAAGCTCAACGAATGACTTTATTTTGAATTTCTCTTTCAAGCCGAATTAATCCATGCTTCCTAAATAAGCTTCCCAACCGGCTTTCCGGTATTCCTGCGCGGATTCCTTCGGATCAGCCGACTGATAAATCCCCCTGCCGACGATCATAAAATCAGTGTGGATATTTTTGAAGACCCGTTCCGGTGTATTGTACTGCTGCCCTTTGCTGTCGCCTGCCGAACTCATATTCACGCCCGGCGTAAACAACAACAGATCATCGGAAATTTTTCTTTGCGCAACGGCGCCCAGTACATTTGGCGAATTTTCGGCCACATTCATCGCTTTGCTGATGTAGAAATCATCGGTCAGCGTTCCTTTGGAGGACATTTCCACAATTGCGACCACACCCACATTCTCAAACACTTTCAGGCTTTCTTCGCCGGCGATTACATGCGAAGTGATCATGTCCGCCCAGCTCGCGATCTTGTAAATTCCTTCTTTGAACTGCAATTCCTGTGTGTTTCCAATATCGGCAAATTTGCGGTCTTCAAACAAAAGGAATTCTTTTTCCCGGGCAATTTGTTTCAGTTTGTCAACCACGTCAAAGCTGAAATCCTTGATGATATCGGTATGAAGTTTCAACGCGACGATATGTTCCCCAACTTCCTGGGCTAATTTCAATAATTCGGCAGAAGTGATCACATCAGCGGAAGCAATCAGGTTCGATTGTTTTTTCAATGCAATTTCCACCAGTTTTTTCCCGACCGGGTGCTGGATTCTCTTTTGTTCCAGCGGGATTCTTTTCATTTCGGGCGGTGCGGGAGGATTGTTCAAAAAGTTTTTGACCCTTGCCATTTCCGCGTCGCTCAGGCGGTGGAAACGGTGTAAAATATTGATTACTTCATTGATGGTGAACAAGGTATGAACGGTATATCCTTTTTGTTTTAATTTGTCAATTCCGCCCTGCTCGCGGTCGAGGACAACAACGATGTCGGTTACTTTCAGCCCTTCGCGTTCGACCTCCTCTATGGTTTCGAGCAGGCTTTGTCCGCTCGTGATGACATCTTCCACCAGCAAACAATTTTGTCCGTCGCTGTAAACGCCTTCAACCATCCGTTTGGTTCCGTAACCTTTGTTTTCTTTTCTTTTGATGATCAACGGGATCCCGCTTGCCAGGCTCATGGTCGTTCCCATGGGCAATGCAGCATAGGGCACGCCGCAGATCAGTTCAAACGTTGATTTTTCAACCAGGTCCAACAAGTTGTTGGCCAGGGTTTTCAATAGCTGCGGGCTGGATGAAAGCGGGCGTAAATCCACATAGAAAGGCGATTCTATGCCGCTTTTTAATGTGAAATTGCCAAATTTAATGATTCCTAATTCGTAAGCTTTGAGTAAAAAATCTTCGCGTTGCTGCATTTCTGAAAGGTTTGGGCAAAGTTAAAAGATTTCAGCATTCGGAAGGTCTAAAAATAGCCATTGTTCATGACAAAATTTCTAAATGATTGATTTTTATAAATTTAACCGGACAAATTTAAATCACGCCAAAATCCCATTTCTTCCCGAATCGTTTTAGAAGAAATACCCGACAGATAAATTCAGGAGTTTTGAACGGTTTTCAGTTTCAAACCCCCAGGTGTCCTGTACGAATTTGGAAGAATTTTTCCCGAATCCGAATTCATAACGCAGGTCGAACACAAAGTTTTTCAGGTTCAATCCGGTTCCCAGCTGAAAGCCAACATTAAATTCGTCACGGTCTGCATTCTCAATTCCGCTCAGCGAAATATTGTCTTCAAAATAATAGGAAAACACCGGGCCTAATTGAACTTGGATCAATCCGGCAACAAAAGTTTTGCCCACATTTACCGGCAGATCCAACCTTCTTTTCCCGACTTCAAAAGAATCCCCGGTGGGTGTGTCATATTCATTTTTGAACGAAGTATAAAGCAACTCCGGCTGGATGTACATGCCGCCCGCTTTTATTCTCACCATGGCTCCCGCCTGAAACCCGACGGAACCTTCGCCTTTGTCCTCATAAGCGCCGGTTGCGGATTTGACAATGCCTCCGTCGGCATTATAAACCATTCCCGCCTTGATTCCGAAATGGCTGTTTTGTGCAAATGAACTGAATCCCAGCAGGATAATTCCCATTAACATTAATTTCTTCATACTTATTAATTTATGACTTTTTTGAATTTGATTTTTCTTCCAGCAGCACCTCGCGCAATTTGGTAAAGAGCTTTGAAGAATAAACGAAATCTATGACCGCTTCATTGTCCGCTGTGAGGATTTCATTTTTATTGCCTTCCCATTCTTTGAATCCGTTTTTAAGGAAAATGATGTTTTCACCGATTTCCATCACGGAATTCATGTCGTGTGTATTGATGATGGTTGTGGTGTTGTATTCGACCGTTAGTTCATGCAATAACTGATCAATGACCATGGAAGTTTTCGGGTCGAGCCCGGAATTGGGTTCGTCGGCAAAAAGATATTTGGGCTTGTTTACAATGGCGCGCGCGATTGCGACCCTTTTCTGCATCCCACCGGAAATTTCGGACGGGAATTTTGTGAAAGATTCTTTGGTCAGATTGACACGTTCCAGAACTTCTTCCGAACGTTTATCCATTTCTTTTACAGATAAATTTGAAAACATTTCCAGCGGAAACCGCACATTTTCCAAAACGGTCATGGAATCAAAAAGCGCGCTTCCCTGGAACACCGTCCCGATTTCACCTCTCAACTGTTGGCGTTCCTGGTAATTGTATTTAGTCGTATCCTGTCCGTCAAACAGAACATTGCCCGAAGTGGGCGTAATTAATCCGCTCAGGCATTTTAACAGCACGGTTTTTCCCGAACCGCTCTGCCCGATGATCAGGTTGGTTTTCCCGGTTTCAAACACGGTTGAAATCCCTTTCAGGACTTCAATGTCTTCAAACGATTTTTTTAAATTCCTTATCTCTATCATCAGCTCAAAATCGTTTGGGTTAAGATTAAATTCAGAATAATCAGAATGACAGATGTCCAGACGACAGCCGAAGTGCTTGAACGCCCGACTTCCAGCGAACCGCCTTTTACGTGGTAACCGTAAAATGCCGGAACGGTCGCGATGACAAAAGCAAAACAAACCGTTTTGACAAAAGTATATACAAACAATCTTGTTGCCATCGGCATCTGAAGCCCGATGATGTAATCTGAAGTTGACCACATCCGGGTAGCTTCACCGATTAAATATCCGCCCATTAACCCCATCCCGATGCTGATCATGATCAAAATAGGATTGAAAAATACCGAAGCGATGATTTTGGGCATCACCAGAAATGAAGGGGAATTGATCCCCATCACATCCAAAGCGTCAATTTGTTCGGTAACCCGCATGGTACCAATGCTGGAAGCAATATATGAACCCACTTTTCCGGCGAGGATAAGGGAAATAATCGTTGGGGAAAATTCCAGGATCAGCACCACTTTGGTGGCATATGAAATATAATAATTCGGAACGGGAATATCCGCGCCCTGAAAGTTCTGTGCCATCTGGATCGCCGTTACAGCGCCCATAAAAAGAGAAATAAATGAAACCAGCCCTACGGAACTCATCCCCAAATCATACACTTCACGCATGATGAGTTTCCTGAAAACTTTGGCACCCTGCGGTTTTTTGAAAACCTTTCCGAGGAAAATGCAATACGCGCCTATGAAACCTAATAATTTCAACATATCGTGCAAAATTAGGACTTTTTTTGTCATCCGGGTTTTTTTAACTTTCGCCCATGAATCTGAAACCGCTGGAAAAATATCTTCCTCATGGAGGAATGGATTATGTGGAAGAATGGCTGGGAGGAATCAACCTGATTCTTAAACTTAAACGCTCACGCAAAACGAAATTGGGCGATTATATTTTTTTGAAAGAGAAAGGGATCCACCAGATTACCGTTGACCGCGAATTGAAGCCGGAAGCGTTTTTCTTTGTACTGACGCACGAAATCGCGCATCTGCTCGTGCATGAAAATTATCCCAAAAGAATGAAGTCGCACGGGAAAGAGTGGAAAGATACTTTCGGGAGATTATTAAAAGAATCCATTGATGTTTACAACCGGGATTTACAACCTTTTATTTTAAACCATGCAACAAACCCCAAGGCCAACCTGATTTCTGACCGCCATATAAGGACAAAATTGTTTTTGGAAGAAGGTGAAGCCGAAAGAATCCTGGAAAATCTGAAAGAAAACCAGAAATTCAGAATCGGAAAAAGAATCTTTCGAAAAGGCGAAAAGCGAAAAATACGGTATATTTGCAGAGAAACCGGAACGGGAAAACTGTATCTGGTAAATGGGCAGGCAATTATAGATGAAATAATCGACGAATGAGCAACAATTACTTTGGCGTGATTATGGCGGGCGGGATTGGTTCAAGGTTTTGGCCTTTGAGCACTTCAACTTATCCTAAGCAATTCCATGATTTTTTAGGCACAGGGAAAACTTTTTTGCAGCAAACCTTTGATCGTTTAAGCAAAATAATTCCACAAGACCAGATTTATATCGTTACGCTGCAAGAATATGTTGAACTGACTTTGGAGCAATTACCAAAAATCAGCAGGGAACAGATAATCGCCGAACCCAAAGGGATGAATACCGCTCCTTGCAACCTCTACGCCGCCATGCTGATTCATGCACGAAACCCGGATGCGAACATTGTGGTAGCGCCATCGGACCATGTTATTCTGGACGAAAACACATTCATTCAAAAACTGGAATTCGCGCTTCGTGAATCTGAAAAAAAAGAAATTTTGATTACGCTGGGCATCCAGCCGACGAGGCCGGATACAGGCTATGGCTACATTCAGTACCTGATGGATGGGAATTCGGAAATGAAAAAAGTAAAAACATTTACCGAAAAGCCCGGAATTGATCTGGCGGAAGTTTTTTATAAATCCGGTGATTTTTTATGGAACGCCGGGATTTTCATCTGGAGATCCGGGACAATCCTGAATTCCTTCCGGCAGCATTTGCCCGAAATGTATGAATCTTTCCATAACATAAGGCATTCAATTTCAAGCGAAAAAGGAAAAGGTGAAATCAGGAAGATTTATTCGACCGTCCAGTTTGTTTCCGTGGACAATGGGATCATGGAAAAAGCCGATAATGTGTATGTAATTCCTTCTTCTTTTGGCTGGTCAGATCTGGGAACTTGGAAATCTTTGTACGATAACCTGGAAAAAAACGGCGGAAACAATGTCAAACGCGGGAAACATATTTTGGCCTACAACACGAATAATTCTTTGATTTATACTTCACAAAACAAAGCCGTCATTGTGGACGGGCTGGAAAATTACATTGTGGTCGAAACAGAAAATGCGCTGCTGATCTGTCCAATGGAAAAAGACCAGGCCATCAAAGCTTTTGTCAGCGACCTGAAATTAAACAAAGGCGAACAGTTTACCTGAGCATGACTTTGTCGAGGTTTAAGCGGAGTTATTTACTTTGTCAAAATGATAGGACTGGTTGATTTTATCGATTAAATATCTTCTTCCGAGTAATTCCGAGCTGGTCAAAACGGCACCAATCGTCACGCCCAGGATTCCGTGCATACTGATGCTTTGCCCTGTCAGCAAAAGGTTTCTAATTTTTGTTCGTGGCGGAAGATAATTCTTCAATGGGAAATTGGCGTCTTTGGCAAACCCGTACATGCAGCCCGTGGAGCTCCCGATATAATCCCGGTAGGTCAGGGGTGTGGCGACATAAGTTGACTGGATGCAATCCCGGATATCCGGGAATTTTTTCTCAAGCTCTTTCAAAAGAATTTCAGTTTTTTCCGCTTTGAATTTTTCATATTCTTCGCCGCGTTCATCTTTTTCCGCCACTGTATTGAAGGTCGTTTCCCATTTTTCAACTTCTTCATACCGCATATACGCCAAAACACTGATCCCGTCTGAAAACCCATTGTTTTCCGACTTCGCGCTAAACGAAACCATATAACTTTCCGGCCAGTTTTTTTCTTCGTAATGGATGCCCGGCCATACTTTTGATTCGTCCTTGAAATGATAATAATTGTGTTTCAGATAAGGAAAACAATCCGGTTTGAGCGTGATATACAAACTAAAAGAAGAAATTGTATCTTCCGATTCATAAATCCTTTTCAGATATGATTTCCGCAAAGGATAATTCTCTACCAGCTGCAAAGTTTTTTTCGGGTCGATGTTCGAAATGAACTGTTTTCCTTTGTAAATTTTCCCATCCGATGTTTTGACGAATTCAATTTCCCCTTCATCATTAGCCGAAATCGAAACGACTTTTTTATGCTTGAGAACCTTTCCGCCCAGGTTCCGGATTTCTTTTATGAGCAGTTTCGAAATCTGGCTTCCGCCGTTCACACACCGCCAGGCGCTTTCTATGTAGGAATTGATCGAGAGCGAATGCACATAAAACGGGGTTTTGTTTTCAATTCCGGCATAGAGGAAATTCGTTCCCGCCAAAACCGCCCGGAGTTTAGGATTGTCGGTGAGTTCATTGATAACTTCGCTGGCACGTAGCGACATCAGCGATTCATTAGAAACCGGATTTTCATTGGCTTCCACTTTGTACAGCGGGAAACTTTCGCAAACCAATTTCATTTTTTCGACATATTCGCGGATGGCTTTTTCTTCTTCCGGAAAAAATCCGGAAAGCTGTTTTACAAAGTTGTCACGGTTTTGAGCATACGGATATTCATTCGGATCGTTGTCAAACGTGACATAATCATAACCATCCAGGTCCATCCGCTGCAATTTCAGTTTGTCTGCAATGCCCAGGTAATGGAAATATTTGTGAAGATTCTGACCAGGCAACAGCCCGCCGATGTAATGCACGCCGGTATCGAAAATGATTTTATCGCGCGAAAAAGTCTGCAGGTTTCCACCGAACTGCTGGTTTTTTTCCAGCACGAGGACTTTCATGCCTTCGCGCGCCAGGATATTGGCGCAGACAAGCCCGCCCAAACCGCTTCCGATGATGATTATGTCAAATTCTTCCCGCATTCTTATTTTTGAAAACCGTCAGGTTATTTTCGTAAAAATAAATTTCCCAATCCTCTAAATCAGCCAAATTTTCAAACCGTTCTTTTTCCTTTTCATTCTGAACAATGACAAAATCATTTGCCGAGAGAATATCGGGGAATTTTTCATGAAACTTTACCGGGAAACGATTGGCCGTAAACGTGTTTTGCGCAACCTGAACTTTCTCTAAATCTTCATCCCAGGCTTTTACCGAACGAAAAGAATCATACACCAGCAGAAAATCCAGAACGCCGTACCCGCAACCCAAATGCAGAATTCTTGCTTTTACCGGAATGACCGAAAGTAACTTATGATAAAGTTTTTTATTCTGTTCAAAATCTGATTTGAATGCTTTTTGGATGGATTTCGGTTTGTATATATAATTGAATATCAATTTGTTTCTGAAATAATTTTCATCTTCATCCTTTCGTTTCAGTTCAATAAATTTTTCCCTGAAATACCGGCTGATGTTTTTCGTCCTTTCGGAATAATTTTTTCCCCAGGAATCATCATCGTGGCGAATAGCCGGCAGGAATTCCAGTGTCAGTTTCCCGGATTTCAGCATATTGTCATTTTTGGGTAGCAAATCTGCATTTCCCCGAATTAGAACCAGCTGGATATCCAGTTTTAATTTCTCCGAAAGATAAAATGCGCCTTTGTGAAAACGGTGAACCGCGGAAGTCATGGAGCGCGTCCCTTCGGGAAAAATGATGATGGAATAACCCTGTCTGATTTTTTCTTCCAGCTGTCGGGTTCCTTCCTCATAATTATCCGAAGATTTATAAAACCCGGCCATCTGGATTGCTTTTCCAAAGAATTTGGAATTCAAAACACGGTTATTGACCATAAAAATCAATTTTTTGTGAAGCATTCCCATCGTAGGTGTGTCCAGTTGTGAAGTGTGGTTGGCGATGAGGATTTTGGGTGAGCTGAAGTCGAGGTTTCCTTCCCCGATTTTCTGAATCGGAATAAACGGTGTCCCATACATCAGCAGCCAGAAATATTTTTGCATCATGGCATGAAAAACGCCGAATTTTATTTTTTTGCTAACCGGAATAATAGGTAATAAAATTTGCACCAGCAGATTGAGTAAAAATCCTACGACAAAGAAATAACCGAAAGTGAAAAACGTATAAATTACATTGAGAATTGTCCGCGGTGTATTGCCTTTGTCCTGGGGTTTCTGGATGAAAAAGCGGAACAGCCACGGCTGAATCGTAAAGGACATCAGCACCACAACTGAAAGCCCGATGATCGGAATCCAGGAAATGGAATAAATTGCCGGATGTCTGGCAAAAATAAGTCCGCCGAAACATAAAATCGTTGCTAGCGCCGACATTAGGATCCCTGATTTGAACGCGGGCATTTCATCAATCCCGTAAGTGTATTTTTCGATTAATCCACGGGTGATGAAAATTGAATAATCCACACCCAAGCCAAAAATCAAAGTCGTAATGATAATGTTGAAAGCGTTAAATTCCAGCCCGAAAAGCCCCATCATGCCGAGCGTTACGAGCCAGCCGAAAAAGATCGGAAGGTTGGTGATGAGCGTTAATTCAACCGAGCCGAAAAACAAGAATAATATGACAAAAACAACGATCGACGAAATGAAAAACAGGTTATTGAAATCCGTTTCCAGGTTGGACAAAAAGGTTTCCTGCAGATGTTTCCGGTCGATGATCAATGTGTTTTTTCCGGATGAAAATTCATGGATAATTTTTTCCGTATCTGAATTTTCCGTTTTCAGCGAAGAGGTTATGGCCACCAAATCCTTTTCTTTTTTGACGAATTCATTCAGGAATAAATCATTCAGAATTTCATTTTCCGTTAGATTTTCCGTCGCATATTCTTCATTCAGCCTGGAAAAAAAAGGCGCAAAGGTATTTTCTTTGAAACCATATTTTTTGCCGTTTGCAATCAGTTGATTTTGGAGTTTTTCTTTTCGTTCTTCCGTCCAGAACGCATGCCAACGTTCTACTTTTTGCTTCTGTTCCCTTTCAGAAAGAACAATTCCGCCGATGGAGCTGAACGATAAAATCTCATTCCGGTTTTCAGCGTTTAATAGCTTGTTGTACAAATCCGAATTCGCTTCCAAAGCTTCGTCAAAATTAGTCCCATAAGAAGCGATATAGATCGATTTAGATGAATAATCATTTAATTTATTCAATTCATTTTCAGCTTTTTGTAAATTATTCGGCATGAAATTCAGCTTGTTCAGATCGTTTTCAAATCCGACATTCTGATAGGTGAAGAAACTGATGAGAATTAATAAAATCGAGAAAATCAGCAGGTATTTATTCCGGTCGAAATCATAAGCAGCCAGCTTGTCAATCAATGTGTTTTGCTTTATTTCGATAGAATTTTTTGGCGAATAAACCTGTGGAATGAACAACAAGGCAAAAACAGCGGCGCCCAGAACGCTCACCGCGGAAAATATGCCCAGATCATTCAACACATCCGACTTCAGAAAAGCCAGGCATAAAAAATCGGCTGCGGTAAAAACAGCGCAAATCAACAGCGGCCTGACGGTACTTTTGAATAATTTTTCAATGTCGCCCGTGCTGCGGTAATGGCTTAAAATATGCAACGAGTAATCCAGCGTTAAGCCCAATAAAACCGAACCAATCCCGATGGAAATGGCCGAAATGGTTCCTTTCAGAAAATAAAGAACCGCCATACCAAGCAAGCTTCCGAATAGTGCCGGAACGATGATTATCAGCGGAATATGCGGCTTCCGGTAAAAATAAATAAACAATGTAAACAGCAAAATTAGGGAAATAGTCAGCGTGAGGATGATATCATTTTTGATGCGTTCAGCATTGGCTACCGAAACAGGTGTCGCACCGAAATATTCGGCTTTTATGTTTTGGTTTTTGAATCCGGTATTCAGTTTTTGGATGGTTTTATTTAAATCTTCGACCAATTGTGTGTTTTGAGAAGTTTCACTGGCGCCGGCTTTTGGTGTAATGAAAACAAACAGGTTTTTGCCATTTTGGTGCATCAGATAGCCATTTTCTACCGTGAAATTTTCACCGGATTGCAATCGCTGGAATTTTTTCAACGCCATAAAATCCAGCCCGAAAGGATCGGAACGAATCATCTGGGTGGTAACCATTCCGGATGGTGAAATAATGGAACTGTACGCTTCATCTACTTTTGCCGAAACATTTTCCGGTTGAAGTAAAGAATCGATTCGTGTGTAATCGGTTTCATCCAGATAAAACGGCAAATGGACGGAAACAAAATCCAGTAAATCAACCATCTTGTCGTCTTCAAATTTTGCCTGAAGCTTTTCTATGTTTTGATTGGACGAAAGTTCGGACTGTAGGCTGTCGGCATAAGCTTGTAAAAAAGTGGAATTATTTTCTTTTCCGGATGAAACATTGATGATAATTTTATCGGCAAAATTCACATTTTTCAAAACCCGGTTGATGGTTTCGGAGTTTTCGTTTGAAGGAATCAGCTTGGAAATATCTTCTTCGAAATTCATTCGTGAAGCCCAGTAACCAAGCAATAAAAACAGAAGAAAAGCTACCGAAAAGAAAGGTAGTTTTCGTTTTTTAAAATACCGGTATGCCGAAATAAATAAATTAGTCAAGCGTTGTATTATCAGTTTGTGAGACAAATATATAAATTTGCATTCGGCGGAGCTACCACAGTTTTCATGTAAAAACAGGTTATCAAATAAAATTTTAAGGTTATATTTACCCAAATTTTGCTAAAAAATGAGTCAGGAAATTAACAATAATCCAAACCAGAACAACGAAGAAGTAGATTTGATCAGGTTGCTTAATTATTTTAAAAACGGGATTAAATCTATTTTCCGGAAATTATGGAAGCTGGTTGAATTCGTCATTCAATTCATCATTTTACTGAAAAAATATTGGATTCTGGTGGTTTCACTGGTTGTGCTGGGAGCCGTTTTTGGTAAATTCATCCGCCCGATGCTCAATGGAGGAGTTGCTACGAAGAGCTATGAAATGGTTGTGAAAACCAATCCCGTGAGCAACTATGAATTGTATGCAATGTCGGCTGAAATTAACAACCAGGGGAAAGAAAACTCAAACCCCAATGAAGAAGGAATTGTTTTGGCCAATAGTCTGGGCATTCAAAATATGGATGTAGAAGCTTTGCCGAAACTGGAAGATGTCGTAAAAAAATACTACGAACAAACCGAAACCAATACCGTAAGAGGCTACGATACCGATACACTTTTTTACCAGGGGTTTGAAATGAAAAACTACAAATCCAATATGGAAGATACGGATTATTCATTTCAGAAAATCCAAATGAAAGTTAACAGTAATGTTTTGCCGAAAGATATCCAGAAAAAATTCCTGGAATATATCAACACATTGCCGGGAATAAAAAGGGAGCAGGAGGCCAAACTGGCTGCGCTGACGGTATTTGAAAATGAAATTAAAAATAGCCTTGCATATATTGATACGCTCATGGTTGCCCGGGCGGTGGCAAGTAGAAACGCTCCTGCCGGAGCGGAACAGACCCTTGTTAACACAGCTTCGAGAGGAAATGTAGAGGCAGATTTGCTTCGTTACTCCGAAATGTTTTCCAAACGGCTTTATGGCGCGCAGAGAATGAAAAGCGATGTAGAGCAGGGCGTACAGGTTATATCAAATCTTCGTGCGGTGGGTAATACGGATATATTAAGCCCGCTGTTAAAATATGCCTTGTACGGATTTTTACTGGCTTCTGTCATCATTCTCGGCATTCAGTTCAACAAATACCTTGACCGCTATTCCGAACAGAAATTAAATTAAAAAATGCTCAGATTTTCTTTATTGGGATTTGGCCACATCGGCAAAGTCCATAAAAATGCCATCGAAGAAACAGAAGGTGCGGAACTGGTCTCGATCATTGATATCAATTTTCAGGATGAAGACTGTGAAATCCCGGTTTATAAGACACTGGAAAGTTTTTTAAACGAAGACCAAGAAACAGATATCGTTGTTATTGCCACGCCCAACGGCCTGCACCGTGACCACGCGATCCGCTGTATGAAAGCCGGAAAAAATGTACTGATAGAAAAACCGCTTGCGCTCAACACCATCCATGCGAAAGAAATCCTTGAAGCGGCTGAAAAGTACAACCGGCGTGTGTTTTCTTCTATGCAGCTGCGTTTTTCACCGCCGGTGGGCTATGTCAAAAAACTATTGGAAAATGATAGTCTGGGCAAAATTTATATGGTCAATATCCAGTGTTACTGGAACCGGAACCGGAATTATTATCAAACGCGCGAATGGCACGGCACAAACGAAATGGACGGCGGCGTGCTGTTTACTCAGTTCTCTCACTTCATTGACATCATGAATTATTGGTTTGATGATGTGAAATGTATTCATTCAGCTTTTTATAATTTTAATCACCAGGGAATTACCGAATTCGCCGATAGCGGAAAACTGGACTTTACTGCCGACGGCGCGCAGGGAAATATGATTTTTACGACTTCCGTATTCGAGAAAAATTACGAAAGCGGTATTACCGTCATCGCCGAAAAAGGAACAATAAAAATTGGCGATCAATATCTGAACGAATTGAAGTACAGTAATTTAAAAAATGTAGTTTGTTCGCAAAGCATGTCAACAGACGTTAAGAATTTTCATCCGAAAGCCATTGCAGAACTCGTGGATGCCATGAAAACCAATCGCCCGTCAGTTTTAGACGGCCGGTATGCGACAGGATTGGTTCAATTCATTGAAGAGGCGTATAATCTGGCCGGAAATTAACATATAATTTCAAACCTTGGCAGAACTGTCTGTCCTTTTTATCCCAAAGCTTGCCGGAGGTCTTCCAGTAAATCATCAATATCTTCAATCCCGACACTCAGGCGGACCAAATCGTCCGTGATTCCTTTTTCTGCCCTTTTTTCTGCCGGAATTGACGCATGTGTCATAGTTGCCGGATGATTGGCCAGAGATTCGACACCGCCCAGGCTTTCCGCCAGTGTGAAAATTTTAATGCTTTCGAGAAATTTTACTGCTTCTTGTTGTATTCCAGATTTGAAAGTAAAAGAAACCATTCCTCCGAAATCCTTCATCTGCTTTTTGGCAATTTGATGGTTCGGATGGTTTTCCAGCCCCGGATAAAATACTTTCCCGATTTTTGGATGGTTTGATAAGAACCCGGCAACTTTCCGTCCATTTTCACAATGCCTTTGCATTCGCACATGAAGCGTTTTGATTCCGCGCAAAACCAGATATGAATCCTGCGGCCCTAAAATTCCGCCACCCGCAAATAATTGAAAATGAATTTTTTCAGCTAATTCTTCATCTTTAACGATCAAAGCTCCGGCCACCACATCGGAATGTCCGCCCAGGTATTTTGTTGCAGAGTGCATCACAATATCGGCGCCCAGATCCAACGGATTCTGTAAGTAAGGCGAAGCGAAGGTATTGTCCACTGCGACCAGTATATTTTTTCCTTTTACCAGATTACAAACGGACTGGATATCCACAATTTTCATCAAAGGATTTGTGGGTGTTTCAATCCAGATCAATTTTGTTTTTGAATTCATTTTTTCCGAAATATTCCAGGGATTTGTCATATCGACAAAATGAAAATTCAATCCATAGCGTTCATAGATCCGGGTAAACATCCGGTAAGAACCGCCATATAAATCATCCATCGCGATGATTTCATCGCCGGGATTCAACAACTTCATTACGCTGTCTGTTGCCGCCAGCCCGGAACCGAACGCGAATCCGTGCGTTCCGTTTTCGATGCTTGCCAAAGCGTTTTCCAGCGCGGTTCTCGTCGGGTTCGCGCCGCGCGAATATTCGTATCCCTGGTGAACGCCGGGACTGCTTTGCGCATAAGTTGAGGTCTGATAAATGGGCGCCATAACCGCCCCGGTTGAAGGGTCGTGATGCTGGTTGCCGTGTATGGTTTTGGTATTGAATTTCATCTGTCTTTTTTTATTTCTGCAAACTTACTATGTTTTTAAGATTTGTTTAATTTTGGGCTGACTTAAATATGAAAAATTTTCGGCTTTTGTTTTTTCTTTTACCCGTTCTTGTTTTTTCACAGGAAAACAAAACTCAATATTCTATTGATTTGAATTACTATTACAGCAGTATTTTGCCGCACAGTGAAAAAATCAAGCACCTGATTACGGAACATCCCGAAGGTTTATTTCTCGCGGTCAACCAAAAAACATTCGGTGACAAAGAGTGGGAATCAAGATTTAATTACCCGGATTTCGGGATTTCGTTTCATTATCAGAACAACAAAAATGAAACTTTGGGCGATATGTACGGCCTGTTTTTTCATTATAATTTTTATTTCCTGAAACGGAATTTGATGCTGCGGATTGGCGAAGGTGTCGCTTACAATACAAATCCGTATGACAAAGAAAAAAATTACCGGAATGTCGCTTACAGTACGCATTTCATGCCGTCTTCCTATTTTATGCTGGATTACAAAAAGGAAAACATTTTTGACGGATTCGGGTTGCAGGCGGGTGCGTTTCTGATCCACCATTCCAACGGAACGATGAAATCGCCCAATACCAGCACCAATACGGTTGGGGCGAACATAGGGCTGAATTATGTTTTTGATCATAAGAACGAACGGAATTACATTCCCGCACTTCGACAAGTTCAGCATGGCCACGATTCCGCTTATTCGGAACCGGTTCATTATAACCTTGCGTTTCGCAGCGGTGTTCAGGAAAGCCGTGTCATCGGTACCGGGCAATATCCGTTTTATTTTATTTCGGCTTATGCCGATAAAAGATTTTCGCGTTCCAGCGACGTACAGGCGGGCGTCGATGTGTTTATTTCGCCGATGTATAAAAATGAAATCGAATACATGGCGGTGGCTTTTCCTGAGTTGGATGTTGACCCGGATTTGAATTCAACAAGGGTTGGTTTGTTTGCGGGATATGAATTGTTCATCAACCGTTTGTCGTTTGAAGGCCAGCTCGGTTTTTATGTCTGGGATGAATACCAGGCTAACACGGCGCTTTATCAGCGTCTGGGATTGAAATACTATTTTTACAAAAATCTTTTTGCCGGCGCGAGCCTGAAAACCCATTTTTCAAAAGCCGAGGCGATGGAATTTTCAGTGGGGATCAGGTTGTAGTTGATTTGAGAATTTGAAGATTTGAAAATGAGAAACGCACTATATATATTTTTTACTGTTTTGATGTTAGGATGTAACTCGGAAGAAGGCTCGGATTGTTTCAAAAAACAGGGAAAACAATTAACGAAACAAATTGATATTGAAGAATTTAATAAAATCAGCATTTCGGAAGGAATTGAATTGACTGTAAGACAATCCGCTGAGCAAACCGCTCAGGTAACAGCTGGCGAAAATCTGATCAACGATATTTCCTTTGAAGTCGTGGATGGAGAGCTGAAAATCACAGACGAAAACGGCTGCGGAATGTTTCGCGACACGAGCATTGCAAAAGTTTCGGTTTCCACGCCGGTACTGGAAAAAATATATTCCGCTTCCCAGTTTACGGTTCGCTCAGACGGAATCCTGGCTTTTCCCGATTTAACTCTGGAATCAGGAATTGATGAAGAAACCGCCTCAACCCTTTTTGAAATGCAGGTTGAAAACGAATCGCTGACAATTAATGACAATGTTTCTTCTGTCTTTAAAATTTCAGGCGCTACCGAAAACCTCATAATCAATTTCTGGGGTGCAAACGGAAGGCTGGAAGCCCAAAACCTGGAAGCCAATCATGTTAAGGTCTTTCACCGCAGCACCAATGATATGATTGTAAAACCTTTGGAAAGTGTTTCCGGAACGCTTTACAGTACGGGAAATCTGGTTCTGAAGAATGTTCCGCCGGTCATTGAGGTCGAACAGCTTTATACGGGGCATGTGGTTTATCCGTAAATATAAAACACAATTTTATAAAAATTAAGTCACAGCGGCACCGACCCTTCTTCCCGAATTTGTCCCAGGAAATAAGTGGGGCGCAAAGACATCGGAAAACTGGTGGACATTTGCAAACCCGCTTAAATCGGTGCGGCCACATTAATTTTCCGGATTATTTAGAAAAAATTCAGCCTCCCTGTACTCCTGAAAGAGGATGCCGTAATCTTGTTCTGCTATATATAGGTATTTAAGTCGTCCAAACCATAGTATCATCATGCTGAACATATTCCAGATTACCTTATTTCGTCACTAAATAGCAATTGAACTCCAATCTCCTTCTCTATATAGAAATAACTCCCCCAAGACAGAAAATAGAAAAATAAAGTATAAGCATCTGGTTTTTATGCAACGATTGTAAATCTGCTGTTCAAAAAAGTAAAAAAATAATATGCATTAATTCATTGATAAATAATTATATAGAGGAAATCAAACGACTACAAACGATTTTAAACGTTTTTTTACCGGATAAATACTCGCCATTGTAGAAACTTTACAGCAGAGATATAAGCAGACAAGACCAAAAATAAAGTTACTCTCTCAACAGGAGAGGAAAAAAGAGAGAAAAATGATACTGTGGTCATATTCCGGCTGTATAGAACGCAGATGGGATTCATCGTCCAAAGATAACGGAATGGGTACACACACCTGCACAAAATGAAAGTAAATAGACTAAAAATATTCAGTAGCTACGAATCGTGGGACAGATTCCTTATACAACCCAAAGAAAAAACGGAAAGGACGGGACGAGCCGCTGCCTGGGAAAAGAAGGCATAACACTAATATTTATTTTATTAATTCAAAATTTTAAAAAAATGAAAAATTTTATTTTCGCGTTTATCGCAATGATTATGTTAACTGGAGTTTCTTTTGGACAGAGCCTAAGAGAGCCGACAGAAGATGATGTTAAAGATGGTTTGGCTACCATTTTACAAAATATTATTAATCAGCAAACGGTGGTTTATAAGTCGGGAATGTCTTATGCACAATTTAAGGCAGCATTATACAAAGACAATAAGGCACCGACAACATTACCCAAGGAAGGAGACGACCTCTTTAAAAAGACGTATAGTTATTGTAAAAGGAGGGGCAACTAAAGCTCAGTTAAAAAAAGACGGTGTAAATGAAATGGCTGCGGTAATTAAGTATGTCGAGAAATTTGAAAAAGTAAATCCCGGAGCTGATGGAGGTGTTGCTGTATGCGGAGGTTTAAGCCCTAGTAGCTTCAACCCCGCATTTTCTTCTGTCACCGGAAAGGCAGGGTGTAAGTGGTATCAAATAGGATGTTGGTTTCATGAAATATTTTCTCCGTATGATACGATGATTTTATGTGCGTTATTTGGAATAGGTTGTAATACTACCGCGCCATAAAAATGTCCTTGATTAAAGAAATGGTTTATTCATAATAAACCATTTCTTTCTCTCAAATGATAAAATTCAGAGATATGAAAAACCTAATTTTTTTGATGTATGTACTTTTTACATTTACATCTTGCTCAACCTTTATTAATACAGGTTTTGATATAATGGGTATTTATAAAGAAGAAGTAAATACGGATAAATTTGAGAAAAATAACAGAGAAGTTGTTTTAATTCCAATGAAACACATTGCACCTAAAGAATTTTATGCCCATGTTGGGCAAATGGTTGATTCCCTGAAGCAGAAAGGTTATTATTTTTTCTGGGAAGGTGTTGCACCGGACAATAGGACCGATTCTTTGAAATTAGATACATTGGCAAGAAAAATCCGCAAAATATGGGGCAGGGAACTGGCAAATAATTCTGAATACGGTGGCAGCATTGACACACTGAAACAGACAATTCGTGTGGGTGAGAAAACTTATCCCCTCAAAAGAAAAGTTATGATGCAACCTGCTTATAATAAAATGAATATAGATTTCGAAACCAGTAGAAATGTGGATATAAGTCTTGAAGAGTATGTAAATATTTTCGAGGCTAAATTTGGAAAGATAGTTTTAACCTCATGTGATTATCAGACCTCGTTATTTGAGGAGTACCATTGTGCGCCAATAGATTGGAAATATAGGAAAAAAGTAAATAAAGAAATAACATTGACAGCCCGCAATGAAAATGTAGTAAACGAAATCCTGAAAGACAGCCATTCTAAAATAGCAGTTATCTACGGTGCAGCCCATGTTCCGGGAATTATTGAATTATTAGAAAAAGAGGGATACAAAAAAGTTGATTAAAATCCGGTAAAGCAAATTTTGAAAAACAAACGACCAATTCGGCTTCCCAGCCGAAACCACATAACTATTGTCTAATTTTTAAATTTTTAAAACATGAGAAATTTTATTTTCGCCCTTGCGACAAGTATCGTTTTACCCATTGCAGTGATGGGGCAAAACAAAATCCAACAAGAAAAATCCGCCTATTACAGTGTTCCTGTCCCTGAAGACCTGAAGGCATCTGCTTCCATGGATGTGAAATCCCAGTCCAAAACAATTGAAAAAAAAGTGATAAACGGGAAAGTTACCTATTCAGTCAGGATCCAGTATTTTCCTTCTTCCAAAAAAGAAGCGGTTTACAGCTTGGGTATTTCCTCTGACAACAAAGATGTAAACAAAAAAATATCAAACCTGAGCTCCCCCACGGGAAAACCGATTAGCATTTCAGCCTGTTATTCGGGAGAAAAACAGGCTACACCCGACTGGCAGGCGCTGGCCGATTGTGTGGTACAATATGTACAGGCGTTTTTGTGATGAATTCTTATAGTTGGTTAATTAAACAAGTGCAGAAAAGTAGTTTCTGTGCTTGTTTTTACCATTTCCAAAAAATAAATAGCAATGAAAAAAATACTTTATATAACAGGAATATTGGTGTCGGTACTGGGTTACGGGCAGCAGGAAAAAGGAGTGCCTCTTTCAGGGAATTTTGGCGGAACCAGGTGTAACGGCTCGGTCGGCTTGTGTGAGGTTTCCCAAAATCCAAACGGAAAAGCCGGTAGTGAAACCAAGCTTTCCGCTATAAAGATCAGTGATAATTCGTTTCAGCTTGTTGTTAACAGGGTGAATTTGGAGCCGGGCGAAGAATTAAGGATTGTAGGAAAAGCATTTTCTTCGCTTGACCGCGCCGCGCCGCCAAAGTTCCATGTGGAAGAAGACTTTATAGTGGATGAGCAAACTCTGCAGGCAATCGACCTGAAAGCCGGATATGTTATCATCCGGAAAGGTGAATACCCGATGGCATTTGACGATGAAAAAATCTACATCACGTTCAACCTGGAAAAACCATAAAAATGATACGACTCGTTTTTTTGATAACATTTGCTTTGCTTTCGCTCTTTCTAAGGGCGGGAGCGGCAAACGTTCCGGCAACCGGCGACCCGGGGCGCGTACTGGAAGAAATGTCTGTGGAAATAAGGCTGATGAGAAAAAATTTTGATAGGCAGAGATCAGATGTTTTTGACAGAATAGAAAAAATCAACAGGGAACTGTCTTTAAACAGTCCTCTGGAAAAGAAAGTAAACTTATTGATTGAAAAGGATGCGCTGAAAGATTCACTGGAACAGATTCAGACATCGGAATACGGGGAGGTAAGCAAGATTCGCTATATAAAAGGACTACAGGTTTTAAAAATTCTATATGAAAAGATTTTGAGCTTAGACCACCACTTCGCAACGGTATATACTTTTTCCGAAATTAACAAAATATCCAACCCCAATACCTATCCTGAATTTCAACAGGTGAAGGAAATTATCCGGAACAAGAAGAATAAAAAGTTCAATCTGGATTTGGGGAATCTGCTTGGAGCAAACCCGATTGCCTCGACGGCACAAACATTTATTAATTTATTGGACATTGATTTGAGTTCAGGGGAAAAGCAAAAAGAACTACAGAACATTGAATGTATCCTGGATTTCACCCTCAACATGCAAAATGAGTTGAATACCATCTATTTTGAAACGACCTACCTGCAATCCGGCAATCAGACACTCAAGGAAGATATTGAAACCCTGTTTATTGATTATACCAAGCCCATAGGCTATGAGCAGGGGCTTCAGGAATGCAGAAGCAAAGATGACTGGGATGCCGTACGGGCAAAACTTGACACTTATCTGCAGCAAATGTCAGCGGCGCAGGGACGTGAGCAGTTCAAAAAGCAGGTAAACATAGAGTTTCCTATTGACCGGCTTTTGCGCTTTATTGACGGTTACAATAACTTCATAGAACAGGGAGAGCAGTTCTACCGGAAGTTTAAGATTATACTGAACAGTTATGAAAATGCGGAACAATGCCATAGCCAGCTCCCTCCCGAATACACAAAACTGAAAAATGATATGGATATGGCAATTGATAAGTTCAACGTGGCCTACAAACCCGTTGAAATCAACGGCAGCAAAATGAAAGAGATATTATATGGTTTAAATGAATTTGAATAAAAATTATGAAACAATCAACAAAACGCAGGTTAAAAGAAGCCTTTGATATAACGTTCGTCATGGCGATGATTTATCTCTGCACCCATCTGGCCTTTGAAATCATAACAGCCGAACAGTTCCGGGGCATCGGTTTTTCAAACGGATATATAACTATCAGCGGGAAACCCATCGGGCATCATATTATTTCGTATATCCTGGCTATCGTGACAGGTTTTTGCACCATTTATTTCAGTCCGAAAGAATGAATTTCGTGGAAATTATCCCATTACAAGAGTAAATTTTCAGGTTTTAATTTTGAATTAAAAAAATGATTTAACTTATCTTTGATAGTCATTCACCCTAAACGACAATTATGAAAATACGATACAACTATTTAATACTGATTTTTTTATTTGTCTGCTGCGGTTGTTCCTACATCAAAGTAAGCAGACTGGTCGGGAAACAGAAAATCAGTTTTACCGGAGCAAAGGCAAATTTCATAAATATTGATAACCGGATTCTCGTCCGTGACGGAGTCGATTTTTATCTTGATACGGGCGCGCCGAACGTTATTTTCAACCACCAGTCCAATAAGTTTGATATAACGGATTCCATCAATCTGGGGTCTCTGGAAAAAAGTAATGGCCGAGAGATTGAAAACAAAAGTATTGTAATTGAAAAGGTTCAGAACGGATTTTTTACGATAGAAGAAGCTGTGTTCAGGCTGATTGAAAAAGAAAATGATTGCCTGGGAATGAATGGAATCATCGGCTGTGAACTTTTTCAGGACAAAATACTTTTAATTGATTTTCAGAACAGTACAATACAAGCTATAGAAAATTACCAATCGGAAGGCTATCAGGAAATGAATGTCACAGATTTTGACGGCTATTATTTTTTTGTTGAAATACCGGTAAACAACCACACTATTACAGCGAAAGTCGATACCGGAAATCCCTACGGATTACTACTCAAAAAACAGGATTTTGAAAAAGTACAGCAGGAAAAATCTTATGCTTATTTCAAAAGGGATAACAAAGTAGATACCGTCTATATGTCCAGAATGCAAATGAATTTGGCCTCTTCCATTCAGGACAGCGTAACGGTTTTGTCAAATAATCTGATTAAAAGAAATCTAATCGGAGTTGACTTTATGAAAAATTACAACTGGATATTGGATTTCAAAGAAGGAAAGATTTTTTTCAAACCAACCGAAAAGAAAAGCAGCACAGGCTTTTTCCCCGGTAACCGGGCAATCATTCGCGATGGAAGATTAATTTTTTACCAGACAAATGACCCTGAGAAAATACGTTTTTTAGACAAAGAAATCACATCGGTCAATAACCGGAAAACAACTCCGGATAATCTTTGCGAAATCCAAAAATTACTTAATGAAACAGAAGACTGGAATACATTGAATATTGAAATAGGAATAATGATTATAAATGCGCTCCATCGGGACCTTTCTGTAGAAAATGCAAATTCAGGTAATACAATCCAAATCAACAATTATGAAATTAATTGTAAACCATCCAATATGGATAATAATAAGGGCATTGCATCTGACCTTTAAAAAATAATAAATATTAACAGATGAAAAGAATATTTTTTAATGCTTTGATGTTATTCATCGTCATTGTTACGTTTTATGAAAAAGAATTTTTTGAAAATTTCAATTTTAAAGAATTCTCGCTGTATTTCCTGTCGGGAGCTTTGCTCGTTTTGCTAATTCATACGATTGCAAACTTCAAAAAAAGATCAATTCATCACTGAACAATCAATTTCCTTGTCACTTTTCCGAATCCGCCTTCGAGGGTAACTAGGTAAACACCTTTCCAGCTCGGGTTTAAATCCAAGGATAATTTTCCGTTCGCATTGGTAATTTCCTGTTTAAATAGATTCCGGCCGGTCACATCCTGAATCGAAACCAGGACATTGCCCGGAATATTTTTTAATTCAAAATAAACCTGGCCTTTGGCAGGATTCGGATAAGGGCCGAGGATGTTTTTCGCAGCGAATTCTTCGGTCGAAAGTTGCAATACATTGAACGTCCAGTAACCATCCGGTGCCGGCATAGGCCGCGCGATGGACTTCCCGGAATTAGCTTCGGCCCAGATGTAATAATTGATTTCTTCCGAATCTGCCGGAATGGTCAGGCTTGCCGTCCAGTCGTCGCCCGAACCGTGTGTCATCGCGGTTTCATGGAATATTGTTTCATCTTCCTCTTTCCAGAATACTTTGGCTTGGGCGACACCGGAAATATGTTTGATCTGCGCTTCCACTGGGATATTGGATGTTGTAGAAACTTCCCTGATCTTTTCGTGCACGATCCACAACGGATCGGCTACACCAATGGTATGCGTGATGCAATGGATCGCTCCGCTCGAATTGATCAACGGCTCGTTTGAGTTGTCCACATCAATTCCAACAATCCGGTAACCCGGCATGGCTTCCTGCCAGATCTGCAGGGCTTCGTCATCGACTTCAGGTCGATAAGTCGGAACCAGAACCGTTTTGTTGAGAATCAGCGCGTTGGTATAAGTCCGGTAAGCGCCGCCGGAATCAGGATATTGTCCGCCCACACTCGGCGGAGCCGGAATCCAGATGATGTCATAATCATTCCCGAACGGTGTCTGAAAAGTATTTGTAATGTAATCAATATTGGCTTCGATCTGCGGGCCGTCGGCAACGCCATCCGGGTATTTGCTGACCAGGATCGTTTCTTCGTCCAGCAATTTCATGTGCATATCGATGTGGTGAATGCCGTCATAGGGCAGCGTTTCCATTTTTCGGTAAGAATCAATCCCCATATAATCGTGCATAATCTGGTCGATGTCTTCTTCCGTCTTTACACTTACGTTATATGGATTTCCGGCGTCGTTCTCATCCAGGATCAATTTGGAAGCAAAGGCATTTCCCATCCCGTCCGACATGAAATTCCCGCCGGTATTGACCAGATCGGCAGGCGCGGTATCGGTCACATACAAAGGCAGTCCGAAATAATCGGCATGATGGGTCGGGAGGAGATTGTCCAGCGGCCGCGGCCGGTTATAAATCCAGTCCACCAATGCGCGATCTCCCACGTCGTTGGTATAAACCGTATTTCCGGCATAATCTCGGATCCAGATGCTGTTGGTAGGAGCGTTCAGGAATTCCACATTGGTTAAATCAATTCCGTTGTTTGTCAGGTAAGTCTGGACTGAAGCGGGATTTTGTGTTGTGATCAGCACTTTGCATTCATCCACTGCGGCTTCTACAATCTGTCTTTGAATGTTCTGGAATTCAGGTGTCCAGCGAAGCAAAAGATAAGCGACTTCCTCCCATTGCGCCGGTGTCCTGACGGGTTGTGAGGGCGGAGGAGTGAATTCTGTTCCGGTGAACTGATAACCGGAAATCAGGCTTTGCTCTTCCTGCGTCATTCCTTTCGGAAGGACTTCCTGCGCATTTGAAAGATTAGAATTTATAACGAATAATGCGAATAAAATTCCCCAATAAAATTGTTTCATGTGCTAATTTTTATTTGTTTTTCAATCGTAAAATGGAGCGCCTAAAACGTTTCATCTGTGAAAATTGAACCACTAATTTAGAAAATATTATGATTCCGGTTTGAAATTTTGTGATTATTTCTCTGTCGTAATATGGAATCAATGAGTTTATAAAAGAAACAATAACTTTACGAAATGAAAAAAATCTATTATCTTCAGACCTGCGATACCTGCCGCAGGATTTTGAAAGAATTTGATTTCTTCGGATTCGAAAAACAGGAAATCAAAGCCGAACCGGTTACGGCTAAGCAGTTAGATGAAATGAAAGCGCTGGTGGGAAGCTACGAAGCGCTTTTTTCCCGGAAAGCCAAAAAATACAAGGAAATGGGACTGAAAGATGAGGTTTTGACCGAAAAGGATTATCAGTATTATATTCTGAACGATTATACCTTTTTGAAACGTCCGGTTATAATTGACGGCGATAAAATTTTCATCGGGAATGAAAGGAAGAATTTGGAACAATTAGCCTTACATTTGAATTCTTAAAAATGCAATACAATGAATAAATTGATTTTAGCGGTAGTGGTACTGCTGGCCACAAACGCTTTTTCCCAAACCAAAAAACTCACTATGCAGGATGCCGTCCTGGGCATTCAGGCAGAAAATAAAAACTATCAATGGATCCCGGATTCCGATACCTTTTATGAAAAGGTCAAAACCCCGTATGGGAATGCTTTACGACGTTACAATGCAGTCGCTTTATCGGCAGATACGCTTTTGAGATCCACGGATTTTTCCGAATTGAATTTAAATAACGTACCCAATCTGGTGTGGGCTGACAGTGAAAATGCGTATTTTAATGACAAACAGGATTACTACTGGTTTTCTCACGCCGATAAAAAATCGACCAAATGGTTTACGCTTCCCGAAAATGCGGAAGCAACTGAATCCGATGCTTCTTCAAAACAATTCGCGTATGTGGCCGACAATAATTTATTTTTAATTGATTCCGATGGAAAAACAACCCAAATTACAACCGATGGAAAGTACGGAATCGTAAACGGGAAAACCGTTCACCGTGAAGAATTCGGCATTTACAAAGGGATTTTCTTCTCGCCAAAAGGAAATTTATTAGCCTTTTACCGTATGGACGAAACGATGGTGGAAGATTATCCGATTGTGGACTGGTCAACGACACCGGCCGTGAGCCACGATATCAAATATCCGTTTGCCGGCCGGGCTTCACACCAGGTGACCATAGGTGTTTACAACCCGAAAACGCAAAAAACAATTTTTCTTCAAACCGGTGAGCCAAAAGACCAATATCTGACCTGTGTTACCTGGAATCCTGACGAAAAATCGATTTATGTCGGCGTATTAAACCGCGACCAGAATCATTTGAAGCTGAATCAATATGATGCCCAAACCGGAAAATTCATCAAAACCTTGTTTGAGGAAAAAGACGATAAATATGTGGAACCGCAACACGAACTGTATTTCCTTCCCAACGGGAAAGAATTTGTCTGGTGGAGCCAGCGTGACGGATTTATGCATTTGTACCGCTATGACCTGAACGGAAAATTAATCAATCAGATTACCAAAGGAAACTGGCTGGTAAATGAAATCGTCGGTAAAAATGAGAAGAGAAAACAATTGCTGATCACTTCGACCAAAGACGGTGCGATGGAAAAACATTTGTACACCGTCAACTGGGAAACGGGAAATATAGAACGTGTGGATACCGAACCGGGATATCATTTTTTTACGGCAAACTCAGCCGGAACCTATGTTTTAGATAATTGGTCAAGTGAAGATACACCGCGAAAAATTGAAATCTGGACTTTGGAAAATAAATGGGATAAAAAGAGATATTCCATCAATTTATTTACGGCTTCGAACCCGTTGGCTGAATACCAGATGCCGAAAGTTGAAAACGTAACGCTGAAAGCCGGTGACGGAACGGATTTATATGGGAAGCTGATTTATCCGGTGAATTTTGACACTTCGAAAAAATATCCGGTCATCGTGTATTTGTACAATGGCCCGCACGTTCAGCTGAATTTAAACCGTTTCCCGGCGAGCGGAAATTTATGGTACGACTACATGGCGCAAAACGGCTATGTGGTTTGGGTCATGGACGGGCGCGGGAGTTCCAACCGCGGGCTGAAATTTGAGCAAACAGTGTTCAGGCAATTGGGAACAGTTGAAATGGAAGACCAGATGAAGGGTGTGAATTATTTAAAATCCTTGCCGTTTGTGGACGGCGACCGGATGGGTATTCACGGCTGGAGCTTCGGCGGTTTCATGACGACTTCGTTTATGCTACGCAAACCCGACGTTTTCAAAGTCGGTGTGGCCGGCGGGCCGGTTCTCGACTGGAGCATGTATGAGGTGATGTACGGCGAGCGTTATATGGATACGCCCGAAACCAATCCGGAAGGCTACGCAGCGAATAAACTACTCGACAAAACCCAAAACCTGAAAGGGAAATTGCTCTTGATCCACGGAACACAGGATAACGTGGTTGTTTGGCAACATTCTATTAATTTTCTACGAAACGCGGTTACAAACGGGATTCAGGTGGATTATTTCGTTTATCCGGGTTATGAGCACAATGTTCGCGGAAAAGACCGGGTTCATTTAATGCAGAAGATTTCGGATTATTTTGATTTGTACTTGAAGAAGTAATAAAAAAAACCTGCCTTTTCAAGCAAGTTATAATCGGGTTAATTCACCAATTTTAGCCCATTCGGGATTGGGATGCATAGTAACTCCTATATAGATGTCACTTCCATTTTCTTTTTTGAAAGTAACGCCTTTTTGAAGTTCTGCATTAATTTCTTTCGGACTTAGATAATAAAATGAGCCGGTTGACAAATCAACAATGACCCCAACGAGGCCTCCAATCATGGCATTTCCGATTATCCATCCGTTAAATTTTCTTTTTAAGGTAACTTCATAAGGCTCAAAACCATTTAGCTCCAAACGCAATGTGTGATTATGTTTTCTTTTAAGTTTAGTCACAAAAGGAGTTTTTCCAACCTCAAGACTATCAATAAATACAGTCGCCTCGGAAGGCGAGCTGGAAACACTTACTTTTTGTTTAGCACCTGAAATGATGGTTGCACAACTCGTAAATGTAAGTGCTGAAAAAGCAACAAATAGAAATTTTTTCATTGGGGAAATTTTTTAAAGGGACAAAATTAATAAAATAAAAAGATCTGCCTTATAACAGATCTCTTTATTTGGTATTTACTTAGTACAATTGATTTTTTTACTGAAAATCAGTATCTGAAGCCGGCTCGTTGAATTTCACATCAACTAATTTAAAGTTCATATCCATTCCAACGTTCAAAGTAAATTCCGAGGGAATTTTAATCCCGTCAATTTCCTTGTAATCACCGAATGTAATGGTTTGAACCATTTTCTGGCCCTGTGCTTCCATTTCAGTTGAAGTTCCCAGAGCCAATCCTGAATTGACGTCGTAAAATGATCTTTTCTTCCCGTTCACAATGACATACGTGTCTTTTCCGTTGAAATTTTCAATTCCGGCCAGAGTTACCCCGGCATTTTCGGCCAGTGTCAATTCAGGGAAGGGAAGTGCATCATATTTGTAAGCAGCGATTTCTTCCGCATCCATTTCTTTTCTTTGCCCTTGTTGAACGTGGTAACCGGTTTTTCCGTCAAATGCGGTTTTTGATAATTCCATTCCCATACCCGTAACCAACATCAATGCTTTTCCATCGGTTGTATTGACGGATTTCAAGTTGAGCTTCATACCCTGAACTTCCGCTTCATAAACCGCGGTCATTGATTTTACCGATTTGGTTTTATCGCCTCCGATTGCCGCAATATATTTATCAAAAACAGATTTTACAGTTACACTGGCATCGACTTTTTTGGCTTCGGGTTTGGCTGTTTTATTCCCGAAACGGTCGAAATAATTAATGGTGTAAGGTAATTTCTCCAAGCCGGGAAGAACGTCAGACCCTTTTCCAACAACCAGAATTCTCGCGTTGTCGTAAGAGAAATATTTCTGTGCTGCTTTTTGAACATCGTCTGCCGTAACGGCATTGATGTTCCGTATATAATCCTGATAAAAATTATCAGGAAGTCCTTGCGTTTGAGTCAATAAAGCCTGCCTGGCAATAAATTCCGGCTTTTCAGCATCCATCACAAAACTCCCGATCAGGGATGCTTTAACCGTTGAGAGCGCTTCTTCCGTAACTTTTTCAGTCCTTATGCGGTTTAACTCTTTCATGGTTTCAACCACAGCGCTGTCGGTTACTTCATTTCTTACAGAAGCCCCGGCACGAAATTTTCCCATATATTTATTCCCCCTGATGCTGGAACGCGCGCCGTAAGTCCAGCCGTGGGCTTCGCGCAGATTCATGTTGAGGTAACTGTTGAAATCACCACCTAAAAGATTGTTGGCAACCAAAACGGGAAAATAATCCTTATTGGTCATTTTTAAATTAACTGAGCTCAAAACACCCAATTCAGACTGAACGGCATTGGGCATATCCACGAAATCAATTTCTGTTTTTGCAACATTTTTCGGATCATTGTATTTTGTGGCCGGAAGGATTCCCTGTTTCCAACCGGAAAAATTCTTCTCTACCAATTTTTTTACTTCGTCAAATTTTACATCTCCCAAAATGATCAGGTAAGCATTATTGGGAACGAAATAGTTTTTGTAATGACCTTTAACATCATTTAAGGTTAATCCTTTCAGTTTTTCTTCAGTAACGAATTCCCCGGAAGGATGATCAGCTCCGAACACCAGAACATTTTCAACTCTCTGCGCATTGGAAGTAACGCTTTTTTCCTGCGATTTTAATCCATCAGTAAAACGTGTAACTTCTTTGTCAAAATCCTCTTGTGTGAATTTTGGGTCGGTTACTCCCTGTGCCATTAATTCCAAAACTCTTGAAAAATAGCGTGAAAGCGTGTTTGCGTCTGCGCCGGATGAATTGAAATTAATAGTGGAACCCATAAAATCAATTTCTTCCTGGAAAGTGTCTTTTGAAATTTTACTTGTTCCGTTGCCAATCAATGAACCCATAAGATCATCAATTCCTTTTTTATTTCCTTCCGTAAACGGGGGATTGTCAATGTGTAGTGTCATGGTTACGCGTGGCAGTTTGTGATTTTCCACAACCATAACTTTCAGCCCGTTTTTCAATTCAAAGGACTGAGGTTTTCCTATGTTAACTTTTGGGGAAGGGCCGGGTTTGGGTTGAGTTCTGTCAACCTGTGCCTGCGTTCCGGCAGCCAAAAATACCATAATGAATATATATGCTAATTTTTTCATCGTAATTATTTTGTTGAATTTTGCGAATTATCTTTTTCCGGGCCATATTCCAAAACCATTCGTTGGTTGTCGTTCAGGTATTTTTTTGCGACTTCCCTGATTTCCTCACGGGTTATGGAACGGTAAATATCCAGCTCCGTGTTAATCAGGTTGACATCGCCGTACAATAAGTAGTAGTTCGCCAAGCTATGTGCGACTCCTTCAACGTTGGAATTCGCGTTCACAAACTGATTCTCGAATTTGTTCAGTAATTTTTCATATTCCCTTTCCGGAATCAAATCGGTTTGAAGCTTTTTAATCTCTTCAGAAAATCCTTTTGAAAGGCTTTCCAAACTCGTATCTCCCACCGGCAACGCATAAATGAAATAAATGCCGTAATCTTCCTGGCTGTAGTTGAACGCACCGACATCAAGCGCTTTTTTCTCTGTGTCAACAAGGCGTTTGTACAAACGGGAACTTTTCCCATCACTTAAAATAGTAGAAATCATATCCAGCACATGGGCGTCACGGGTCTTCATGGAAGGCGTGCGGTAAGCGGTCAGCAGCATCGGGATCTGGACATTCGGGTCTTCCCAGGTCGCGTGGAATTCTTTGGTAATAGGGGCTTCCTCGTATTGTTTTTTAGGTGTTACGGTTCCTTTCGGAATAGATGAAAAATAATCGGAAATCCATTTTTTCGCCTGGTCTTTTTCAAAATCCCCCGCAACGATCAGTACAGCATTATTGGGTACATAGAATTTTTTGAAGAAAGCTTTGAATTCGTCCAGTTTAGCAGCATCCAAATGTTCCATTTCACCTATGGTCGTCCAGCGGTAAGGATGGTTTTTGAACATATTCTGCTTTACGGCTTTCAGAATGTTTCCATACGGTTGGTTATCAATTCTCAATCTTTTTTCTTCTTTTACGACTTCATTCTGAGTATCCACGCCGATCTGGTTAATGACAGGATGCATCAGCCTTTCGGATTCCATCCATAAGCCCAGCTGTAAATTGTTGGATGGGAAAACTTCATAATAATAAGTCCTGTCGTCGGTTGTATTGGCATTGTTTTTACCGCCGTTGGATGAAACGATTTTGAACCATTCGCCACGATCAATATTATCAGTTCCCTCAAACAAAAGATGTTCAAAGAAATGTGCAAAACCTGTTCTGTCAGGCTGTTCATCTTTCGCCCCCACATGGTACATTACCGAGGTGATCACAACAGGAGCCGAATGATCCTGATGCAGAATCACATGCATACCGTTGGGTAAATCATACTCTTCAAATTCGATTTTCTGGGCGAAGGAACTGGTTCCCAAAACACCCATCAAAACGAATGCAAGTCCAAATTTTTTCATAATTTATGCTGTTATATCTTTTTATAAGTGCGCGAATTTAACCTTTCGTTACGATTAATCCATCGAAAAATAATAAAACTGCTGAAAATTAATACGCAAAGGTTTCTCTTACCATCCTAATTTGACTTCAAATGTAAACCGGCCTCCCCAGGGTTCGCCTGCCATCTGGCTTTCGGAAACAATAATCCGATGAATTCCTTTTTCCAGGATTTTGTATTCTGCCTCATGTCCAAAAGGCCCGTCTGAATTTCCTTTTGAGTCAATTATCTGGGAAATCCGCAGATTGGCCAGCGTGTCCTGTGTGGAAATTTTCAGGTTAAATTTATTGGCAGTATCGGAATCAAAAACAAAAACCATTCTTTGTCCCGGTTGTTTAAGAGTGTCGATTTTTGCTTTGCCGTAGTGAATTTTCACAAGCACCGTGTCGGTCTTATTGAAAAACTCCGAAGATTGGATTTTTGAAATGATGGAATCTTTCTGAGGAATCGAATCTTTTTTAATTTTTGAAACTGATTTTTTACGTTCATTTTTTAAAGAATCCGCGTAAGCAGCTTTGTCAAATTTTTGAGGTTTTACAACAGGCGTTGAAGATTCATTTTTACAGGAAACAAAGGTGAAAGCACATAGGATCAAAAACAGGTAGCATCTCATAATCGAAAATCTTTCTGTAAATTTACGGGGAATAGTTTAATCGGAAACAAATGTTGCATTACGAAATAAAAGGAGAAGGAAATCCTGTAGTCTTACTGCACGGATACTTGGAAAATCTGAAGATGTGGAAAGATTTCGCGGAAGAATTGTCCCGGAATTATAAAATCATTTTGATTGATTTGCCCGGACATGGAAAATCAAAAACCTACCATAAAACCCACACCATGGAATTCATGGCCGAAAAAGTAAATGAGGTTTTAAATGAGCTCCAGGTTTCGGATTCCGTAATCGTGGGACATTCCATGGGCGGTTATATTACACTCGCATTGACGGAATTGTTTCCGGAAAAAGTAAAGGCTTTTATTTTACAGAACTCCAGCTCGTTGCCGGATTCGGAAGAGAAAAAAGCGCAACGCCTGAAAGCGGTGGAAACCGCACATAAAAATTTAGATACTTTGATTAAAATGAGTGTGCCTTCACTTTTTGCAGAACATAATCTGCATAACTTAAAAGAAGAAATCGAATTGGCCAAAAACCTGGCAAGGGAAACATCGCCGGAGGGCGTGGAAGCGGCATTGCGCGGCATGCGGGAAAGGCCAGACAGGACGGCTGTGCTTCGGCATTTTGAAGGGAAAATCGGCATTGTGATAGGAAAATATGATAAAGCCGTCAACCCGGAGGATTTGAAAAAAGTCATTCCTGCGAAGGAAAATATCACCGTGAAAGAACTGGAAACCGGGCACATGTCACAGCTGGAAGCGCCCGAAGAAACTTTAGGATTCATCAGCAAACTGATAGAGGATGTTTACGGAAACTGATAAAAAACAGGGACGGTTATTTTTTGCTTTTTTCAGCTTCCTTACGCTCTTCTTCTCTTTTCAGGCGTTCTTTCTCGGGCAGTTTCTGCTCAAGTATTTCCCGGGTTTTGGTTAGAATTTCATCATATTTTTCCTGGTTGAGGAAATAAAAACGATAGCTTTCTTCAAAAGACTGAATGGTCGCATTATGTTTCAGAATGAGGTTGGCATCAATTTTCGCAAAATCAGGCTGGGGATTTTTAATTTCCGTGAGATAAGCAGACTGCTGGTGCAGGTAAATATCGGACAGGATTTCGGCCATTTTTTCCTCACCAATTAAATTTTCCGGTTGTTCAACGGTATGCGTACAGCCCAGAAAAAGTAGACCGAAAAAAATTAATACCTGTCTCATAATTTGCCAAATATACTTCTCATTCTTAACATAAGGATACCGAAAACGGCTTCACCCATTATATTCGCGCTTATTTTTGATTCGCCTGCGACACGGTTGGTAAATATAATCGGGACTTCAACCAGCTTAAATTTCTTATACCATGCTTTGTATTTCATTTCGATCTGGAAGCCGTATCCTTTGAATTTAATTTTGTCCAGGTTCAGGGTTTCCAGCACGATTCGCCTGTATCCGACGAATCCCGCAGTGGCGTCGTTGATCGGCAGGCCGGTAATGAGCCTTGCATATTTTGAAGCGATGAAAGAAAGCAAAACCCTTGTCATGGGCCAGTTAACGACATTTACACCGTGCGAGTACCGCGACCCGACGGCTACGTCATTTCCGTTTTTCAATGCATCCAGAAGTCTCGGCAGGTCATCGGGATTATGAGATAAGTCGGCGTCCATTTCAAAAATATACTGATATTCTCTCGCGATCGCCCATTTGAAGCCATGCGTATAAGCCTTTCCCAAACCATCTTTTACCTGCCGGATTTCAAGGTTCAGTCCGGGGAACTCATTTTGAAGGTTTTTAACGATGCCCGCCGTGCCGTCCGGGGAATTATCATCTACCACCAGGACTTCGAATGGCGTGTCCAACGCGAAAACTTTCCGCAGGACAATTTCAATGTTTTCCACTTCGTTGTATGTTGGAATGATGACCAGGCTTTCCGGCATAAATTCAAATTAGGGAGCTAATATAATTCATTCTATTTACTGCTTTTGTATTTTTGCAAAGATTATGAAAACCTTAATATCCGCCATATTTGTCCAAAGGCCGGCTGAAAACCTGGACTGGGTAATTTATATCCTGTTTTTTTCAGTGCTTTTGATGGCGTTGAACAGGATTTTGTTTTCCAATAATTTCAAAGCGCTGGCCAGCATAGAAAGATTCGTTGAAGTCAACGACAACCAGGGAATCTTCAGCCTTTCGCTTCAGCTTGTCTTTGCGGCGTTGCTGGGTGCTTTGCTTGTCCCGTATATAATTCCGGATTATGATTTTATTTTCTACACGCCGGTATTAAAAGTTTTGGCGGTAGCCGTCATCGTCCTGCTCTTTTTTGTATTGCGGTCGCTGTTTGGCTCACTGGGGTTGTTCGCTTTTAAAATCCCGTCTGACCAGCATCTTAATTTCAGGTCTTCGAGCTATTACAGGGCATATTCAGTGATGGTTTTGTGGATAGCCGTCACGCTTTATTATTTTTCAGGACTCAACCGGTTGGCCATTTTCATTGTTTCGATAATTATTTTACTGATAATCAGAATGCTGCATATTATTTATAAATACCGTAACCAACCTGAACAGCAAACGAAAATTTGGTATTATAATATTTTGTATCTTTGCGCTCTGGAAATATTGCCCTTGTTGGTGTTGTTTAAATTTCTAACAGTGCGGTAGTTAAATGAAGCAAATGAAAGTAAAATCTATTCTTATCTCTCAACCGCAACCTGCAAATGATTCCTCTCCCTTTCATGATTTGGGCAAAAAGAACAAAATCAAAATTGATTTCCGTTCCTTTATTAAAGTGGAAGGAGTTGATGCGCGGGACGTCAGACAACAGAAAATTGATTTTTCAAAATTCTCCGCAGTTATTTTCACCAGCCGTAATGTGATCGACCATTATTTCAGACTGGCCGAAGAAATGCGTTTCCAGGTGCCGGACGATATGAAATATTTCTGCCAGTCAGAGGCGATTGCTTTTTATTTGCAGAAATACATCGTTTACAGAAAAAGGAAAATATACATCGGGGAAAAAGAAATTTCCGACCTAGCTTCATTCTTCAAAAAACACAAAGATGAAAAGTTCCTGTTGCCTTCTTCCGACGTTTTAAATCCCGATGTGCCGCAGTTTCTGGATGAAGCCGGGATCAGTTGGGAAAGAGCCATTCTTTGCCGCACCGTTTCCAATGATTTGTCTGATTTGAAGGAAGTAAAATATGACATTCTTGTTTTCTTTACCCCTTCCGGAGTCAAATCTCTTTTTGAAAATTTTCCACATTTTAAGCAGGATAATACCCGCATCGCTGTTTTTGGCAAAACCACCGTTCAGGCGGCAAAAGAACTGGGATTGAGGATTGACATTGAAGTCCCTACTCCCGAAACACCATCCATGACCATGGCGCTGGATAAATACGTCAAAGAGGCCAATAAAAAATAAAACCGTAATTTTGGGGAAAACCACCCTGACAATGAACAACCAATGGGTACTCAGGCCCACTCCCGAAACAGCTATTGTAAAGCTCCTGATGGAAGAAGTCAGGTTGCCCGAAGTACTGGCCGTAATTCTTGCGCAGCGCGGCATTGATTCATTTGATTCAGCAAAAAACTTTTTCAGGCCCGGTTTGGAACACCTCCATAATCCTTTTCAGATGGCCGGTATGGACAAAGCGATGGAAAGAATTTCATCGGCCATTCAGAACGGGGAAAATATCCTGGTGTATGGTGATTACGATGTGGACGGAACCACGGCTGTCGCCCTGATGTATGATTTTTTGAAATCGGTTTATCCGAATGTTTCTTATTATATTCCGGACAGATACACAGAAGGTTACGGTATTTCTTTTCAGGGAATTGATTTTGCGGCGGACAATAATGTCTCACTGGTTATTGCCCTGGATTGCGGAATCAAAGCGGTCGATAAAATCGCGTATGCCAATTCAAAAAACATAGATTTTATCATTTGCGACCATCATTTGCCGGGTGAAAAACTGCCCGAAGCGGTTGCCGTACTTGATCCGAAAAGAACGGATTGCAAATATCCGTTCAAAGAACTGAGCGGCTGTGGCGTGGGATTTAAGCTGGCGCAGGCGCTGGCGGAAAAGTTGGGAATTAAGAAAGAAAAGATTTATGAATACCTTGACCTGCTTGCCGTAAGCATCGCGGCGGATATTGTCCCCATCGTAGGCGAAAACCGTACCATGGCTTATTATGGACTAAAAAAACTCCGGAATTCACCGCGTCCGGGACTGGAAAGCCTGTTGGGAGAAAACCGGAAAGAGAAATTAAATATTTCGGATATTGTATTTTCAATTGCGCCGAAGATCAACGCGACAGGCCGGCTGGAGCACGCGTCACAATCAGTGGAGCTGCTGATTTCGGAAGATGAAAACAGGATTAAAAAGATTGCTTCCCAGATCAATTCGCTGAACGTTCAGCGGAAAGAAACCGATGGAAATGTCACGGTGGAGGCCATCCGGCAAATCCGGGAAAACAAGGAAGAAGACCGTTTTACGACCGTTGTTTTTGACCCGGCCTGGCACAAAGGTGTTTTGGGGATTGTAGCTTCGCGATTGATTGAAACTTACTATCGCCCGACCCTGGTTCTGACGGAAGGAAATGAAGGCGAGATTTCCGGTTCGGCGCGGTCGGTCAAGGATTTTGATATTTATGAGATCATCGACAATTGTTCCGATTTATTGATGAAATACGGCGGACATCGTTTTGCCGCGGGACTGACCATGCAAAAGGAAAACTATCCGGCATTCAAAGAGAAATTTGAAGAATTGGTCAAAGAAAAAATCCGCCCGGCGCAAAGGAAACCATCCATCGACATAGAAACGGAAATCAGGTTTTCGGAAATCACAAAACCATTTCTCAATATCTTGAGACAAATGGAACCGTTCGGCCCGGAAAATATGACGCCTTTATTTTTGACGAAAAATTTAATCGGCGGGGAAATTAAGGAAATGGGGAAGAATAAGGAGCATATCCGGCTGACACTGATGGATTCGAGCCAAAATAAATTCAGCGCGGTTGCCTTCGGAATGGGAGAATTTTCCAAAGATTTTCAATATAGAAAGTTCGACGTAGTTTATTCCATCGAGGAAAACCATTGGAAAGGGACAACCTATCTTCAGTTTAATATCCGGGATGTAAGGTTTAAAGATTAAATCCTTCCACTACCAAAACCATTTCGCCTTTCAGGTTTCTTTGTTCTGAAATTTTGTGTAATTCTTCTAAGGTTCCGCGAATTGTTTCTTCAAACTTTTTGGTGATTTCTCTTGATAAACTCGCTTTTCTTTCGGCGCCGAAAAACTCAGCCAAATCTTTTAAAGTTCTGGTGATTTTATGCGGGGATTCATAGAAGATCAAAGTCCGTTTTTCTGTTTTTAATTCTTCCAGTTTTGTTTTTCGGCCTTTTTTCACCGGCAGGAATCCGGTGAAAATAAATTCATTGGAAATTAGCCCCGAAACCGTCAATGCCGGGACAAAAGCAGTTGCGCCCGGAAGCGCGATGACTTCGATTCCGTTTTCTACACAGGCTTTTGCCAGCAGATAACCCGGATCGGAAATCCCCGGTGAACCCGCATCGGTAATCAGTGAAAAAACTTTTCCGTCCTGTAATTGCTTAATTATTTCTTTGGTCACCTGATGCTCATTGTGTGCATGATAGCTACGCATAGGTGTTAAAACTTCGTAGTGTTTCAGCAGGATTCCGCTGTTGCGTGTGTCCTCAGCCAGAATCAGGTCGGATTCACGAAGCGTTTCAACCGCCCTGAAAGTCATGTCTTTCAGGTTTCCGATGGGTGTTGGGACTAAATAAAGCGTTCCGGGCATCTGGCAAAATTAGAAAGAATAAATTTAGAGTCCCTGATTTATTACCTTGAATAATATCTTTGCGTAATTAAAGTAAAATATTTTCAAAAGAATTAAATTTGAGGGCTAAGACAATTTTTGTAGTAATGGCCAACCGGATTATCTTGATATTGTTTTTTTTCTGTTCTTTCATTCATGTATTTCCACAACAGGCAAAAGAGGGGAATATAGAACAAAGGCAGTTTAACCTGAAACACAACGTTGAGGGAAATGAACAAATGCTCAGAACGAATCCGGACGAAGCTTTTGCCCGTGTTAATGATTTACTGAATGAAGCGCGTGCCCTGCACAATACTAACCTGGAATTGCAGTTGCTTCGACAAAAAACCTCCTATTATTATTACGCTAAGGTTGATTTTAATAAACTTATTGAATCTGCAAAAGAGCTGAAGGAAAAATCAAAATCCTATAACAATCCTTATTATCATGCGGATGCTAACTTGTATTTATTTGATGCTTATTGCCTGAACAAGCTTTATAATGAAGCACTGAATGAGTTGGACGAAGGATCCCAAAAACTCAATCAAATCCAAGTCGAAACAGATGATTTGTTGAACTCCAGGGCAAATTTTTATCTTGCTTATGCCAATTATTATTCACAATTGGGAGACTCAAAAAGCGAAATAAAAAACCTGTTGAGTGCTGTCAATGAACATAGTAAGGCAAAAGACCCGAAAAAGAAACAGGAATTCAGCTACAAAGATTTTACAAACCTTGCGGATGCTTATGCCCGTGTGAATAAAATGGATTCTGCCAGATACTTTGCCGAGAGATCCATTGTGATGGGAAACGATTTAGGAATGAATGATGCTTCTATGTATTCGAATTATCTGACTTTGGGACAGGTTTACCAAAATTACAAAGAACCGGGCAAAGCTTTATATTATTATAAAAAAGCGGAAAATACGTCAGCCCGGAACCATTTCCTGAATGTTGAAAAGCTCTATGAAAAACTGATTGAGGTTTATGGGGATTTGGGAGATGAAAAAAACAAAAAGGATTACGAATATAAGCTGAAGGACCTGAAACTGAAAGTTTCGGAAAACAAAAACGAATCCCTGCATAAAATCCTGGAAGAAACCCGGGAAAATGACAAAAGCCGGATTTATATTTATATTTTGTTGGGATCCTTTGTGGTTATTGTCGGTCTTTTGATTATGATTATCCGCTTTCGCCGGAAAAATAAACTTCTGGAACAGCAGGAAAAAGCAAGCCAGGAATATTTGCAGGAACAGCCGGAACCCAATGAACAATCCTATAAAGACCTGATTGAAATGGTGAAGCATAATGACCCTGCTTTTTTGGGAGACTTTTTGAAAACCTTCCCCGGTTTTTTTGAAAAGCTGCAATCATTTAACCCGAATATAGTCCAAAGCGAAGTGGAATTTTGCGCTTTGCTCAAATTAAACCTGCCGACAAAAGACATTGCCCGGTTTCGGAATTTAGAGCCCAAAACCATCCAAAACAAGAAATACCGCATCCGGAAAAAACTCAATATTCCGGAAAATATGGACATTTATTATTGGTTCAGCCAGTTGTAATTCTGAAAAGTTATTTTACAAAATGTTTTAAATCAATAATTTGTGTTGGTGCAGTAGATTTTGAGGAGCAATAGGTTAAATGCTTTCCATTACTTTTAGTCAAAGTTTTATGTAGAAAAATTTTGACACGTTAATGAGATTACTACCTTTCTTTTCCTGTACCCTGTTACTGTTTTATCAGCCGTTTCTGGCTGCGCAATCGGTATTTGACGAGGTTAATTTAATTTGCGATAATCAAAGCATCGCTACGGGAGCACCCATAGAAACGGAATTTGATAATATAGCACTTTACTGTAGCGGTTTCCCGGGCGGGATTCATTACTTGTCTCCATTTTTGGATTTTTATCAGGTAATTATAGAGTCCGGCACTACATTTACTTTTACCATTACGCCCAATGAGAATGTGGATTACGACTTTGCTTCCTGGCTCAATCCGGATTTGGGAAATTTGGGAACACCCGACAGAGGGTCTCAAAACAACCCTTTAGTGAATGGAGGCCTCTATTCTATGGGGTTATCTTTGACAGAGCTTTCCACTTGTGAATCTCCCGGTTCAGCAGATGATGGTTTTGTACGTTATTATGACGTCGCTCCGGGAGATATCATTGTTATAGCAGTTGACAGATGGGAAGAAACGGATTCCGGATATACGATTACTTTCGGAGGAGATGCGGTTTTAAGCTGTGCTTTGGCTTACCATAAATGCGATACTGACCAGAATGGATACGAGTATTTTGATTTAAATGAACTGGCCGTTAACATTCAGCAAAATCATTACCCGGACTATGAAGTATCATTTTACGATACAGCTGAAAATGCCGCAACAGGGGGTAGTTTGGGGCTGTTAACGGAAAACTATATAGCTTATGGCGTGAATAACCCGACAACTGTTTATGCCCGGCTTGAAACACTATCCGGAGATTTCGTAGAAGTTATTGAAGTATCGTTTAGCGTATTTCCTATTCCGGAAGTGAACCCTCCCCCTACATTATTTTACTGTACCACAACGGGAAGTAATATAGGAATGTTTAACCTGACCAATGCTATTGACGAAATCCTTGATGACCCCACGGGATTGACGATCGAATATTATACTAATCTGGCTGCGGCAGAAGAGGGGGGAACTAACGGATTGATCCCTTATCCGGAGAATTATTTTAGTCCCGAAGGCTCTGTTTATGTCAGGATTGAAAACCAATATGATTGTTATAATACACAACAAATTTATTTAGTTATTACCGAATCGGATCTGGAAGAACAGCATTTAGAACTACCTGTAATTTGTGTTGAAGGAGGGGAAAACCAAATCGATCTGACGGTTTACAACGAGACGATTACGGATGAAAATTATGCGTCTTATCAATACGAATATTATTTAAACGAATCCGATGCCCAGTCGGGAAATACAGCCAGTGCGATTCTAAATCCCGAAAATTTTCCGGTTATACCAGGGACAACCTACACGGTTTATGTAAGGATTACAATGGGAATCAATTGTTCTCCCGTCATAAGCTCGTTCACTTTTACGGTCGGCTCAACACCGGATATTTTCATAGAATCCCCGGTCCAGGCCTGTTCTGGTAATCCTGTTACCCTACAAGCTACCACGGAAGCCGGCAATACGGTGAACTGGTATGATAGTGCAGATGGAGAAACCCCAATCTTTACGGGCAATCCCTTTACCACTCCGCCACTCAATAACTCCACCATTTATTATGTGGAAGCGGAAAGCCCGGAAGGTTGTGTTTCTGAAAGGGTCGAAGTAACGGTAGAAGTACTGGAAACCCTAATTCCTGAATTCGATCTGCAACATCAATACTGCCTGAATTCCGACCCTGTAATATTGCCGGCGGTTTCCGACAATGGAATTCCCGGAAGCTGGCTTCCATCTACAATTGACACAAGTACACTTGGAATTCAAACTTACACTTTTACCCCTGACGCCGAATGTGCAGGAGAATTTACGATAGAAATTGAAATAACCGACTCCATCACCCCTATATTTGATATACAGTCACAATATTGTTTGAACTCAGAACCGGAAGAATTGCCGACGGAATCAGAAAACGACATCACAGGCGTATGGAGTCCATCAACGATAGATACTTCCACAACAGGAACAACGATTTATACATTCGCGCCGGATGAAGGACAATGTGCCGGGGGATACAGCATAGAAATTGAAATTACAGAAATTATCATTCCCCAATTCAACTTACAGGGGCAATACTGCCAAAACGAAGAAGGAGATGAATTATTTACCGAATCAGATAACAGCATATCAGGAAACTGGTCACCTGCATTTATCGACACTACAACCCCCGGGACTACAACCTATACTTTCACACCTGACGAAGGCCAGTGTTCGGAACCTTACGAGGTTACGGTAGAGATTCTGGAAACGCAGGTACCTGAATTCAATATTCAAACAGCCTATTGTATAAGCTCTGCACCTGATGTACTGCCTGCAACCTCCGACAACGGGGTTACAGGAAGCTGGTTTCCGACAGTTATTGACACAAGTACAGCCGGAACTCAAACCTACACATTTACCCCTGACGCAGAATGTGCAGGAGAATTCATCCTGGAAGTGGAAATCACCGAATCAATAGTACCAACATTTAATATCCAAACCCAATATTGTTTGAATTCACCGGAAATAATTCTTCCTGTTCAATCCAATAATGGAATCACCGGAAGCTGGTCGCCCGATACAATCGACACAAGTACAACCGGAACTACGACCTACACCTTCACGCCGGAAGAAGAATGTGCGGAAACCATAGAAATACAGGTTACGGTAAGCGAAAGCATTACCCCTGAATTCAGTAATTTACCTGCGAGCTATTGTTTGAATACGGAAGCGGAATTACTTCCGTCAATATCAGACAATGGAATAAGCGGCAGCTGGTTCCCGGGCCAGATCGACACAGGCATCCAGGGAACAACAACCTATACTTTCACACCCGACGATAACCAATGTTCAGAAGAATATCAATACACGGTTACCGTGTATCCAAACCCGGAAATGGAATTGGAAGAAGAAATCGTGATATGCGAGGGAGACAGCTATACCTATACAGCACCGGAGGGTTTTGACAGCTATGTCTGGACGAATCAACAAAATCAGATCATCAGCAATACACAAGAGGTTACCTTCACAGAAGAGGGGATTTATACTTTAACGGTAGAAATAAACGGAATCCCCTGCCAGCTGAGCAGGAATATAGAAGTGAGTTTTTCAACAACGCCCGTTATCACCGAAATCAAATCCACGGAAAACACATTGACGGTCTATGCCACGGGAGACGGCCCTTTTGAGTACAGCTTAAACGAAATATTCTGGCAAAGCACAAACGTATTTACAAACCTGGAACCGGGGATTTACTTTGTATACGTGAGAGATAAGAAAGGCTGTGGCACAGCAGCCAAGCAGGGTGCGATCATAGGCATCCCGAATTTCATCAGCCCGAATGGTGACGG